>Ga0153961_1000002_pt1 | contig 268698 bp, 237 predicted proteins | sample TSFL045MetaG_FD_104748 | JGI IMG/M metagenome (GOLD analysis project Ga0153961, IMG submission 104748) | Attine ant fungus gardens microbial communities from Florida, USA - TSFL045 MetaG | ecosystem: Host-associated > Fungi > Mycelium > Unclassified | place: USA: Florida, Withalacochee...
AATTCGGATGAAACAATGAAACAACTCGATCGGGCAGAGATTTCTGCCAGCACGCTCTACATCGTTCCAACCCCGATTGGTAATTTGGGTGATATCACCCAGCGGGCGCTGACGGTGCTTTCGAGCGTCGATCTGGTCGCTGCGGAAGATACACGTCATACCGGGCTGTTGCTACAACATTTCGCCATCAATGCGCGACTCTTCTCACTTCATGACCACAACGAGCAGCACAAGGCTGAACTGCTGTTAACGAAGCTGCAGGAGGGTCAAAGCATAGCCTTAGTTTCCGATGCTGGCACACCGCTAATCAACGATCCGGGCTACCATCTGGTGCGTCGCTGCCGTGAAGCGGGTATTCGTGTGGTGCCGCTGCCCGGTGCCTGTGCTGCCATCGCCGCGTTAAGTGCTGCAGGACTGCCATCCGATCGTTTCTGTTACGAAGGGTTTCTGCCCGCCAAAACCAAAGGCCGTTGCGATGCGCTGCGGGCGCTGGTGCAGGAGCCACGCACGCTGATTTTTTATGAATCGACCCACCGTCTGATCGACAGTCTGCAGGATATGGTGAGTGAGCTGGGTGCTGAACGCTACGTTGTGCTGGCGCGCGAGCTGACCAAAACCTGGGAGTCGATTTACGGCGCACCGGTTGGCGAACTGCTGGCCTGGGTGAAAGAAGATGAGAATCGTCGCAAAGGCGAAATGGTACTGATTGTTGAAGGGCATAAGGTCGATGACGAAGACGCGTTACCGGCCGATGCGCTGCGTACGCTGGCGCTACTGCAAAAAGAGCTGCCACTGAAGCGCGCGGCTGCGCTGACCGCTGAGATCCACAGCGTGAAGAAAAATGCCCTTTATAAGTATGCGCTGGAGCAGCAAGAGGCGTGACAAACGCCGGCGAATGTCCTATTATCCCGCGCCGAAGCTGACCAGACAGTCGCCGCTTTGTCGTCGTCCTCACTTGTGGGGAGACGGGCAGAGGGGAGGAAAGTCCGGGCTCCATAGGGCAGGGTGCCAGGTAACGCCTGGGAGGCGTAAGCCTACGACCAGTGCAACAGAGAGCAAACCGCCGATGGCCCAGAAATGGGATCAGGTAAGGGTGAAAGGGTGCGGTAAGAGCGCACCGCGCGACTGGCAACAGTTCGTGGCACGGTAAACTCCACCCGGAGCAAGGCCAAATAGGGGTTCACAAGGTACGGCCCGTACTGAACCCGGGTAGGCTGCTTGAGCCAGTGAGCGATTGCTGGCCTAGATGAATGACTGTCCACGACAGAACCCGGCTTAACGGTCAGCTTCGACTTTTTACTGAAAACCCCGCTTCGGCGGGGTTTTTGCTTTTTGGCGGGAACAACAGACAAGCTTTAACCGCGGCCGTGCGGTTCATCCCAGTCAAACGCCGGGCCCAGCGAAATGACGCCGCTCGGGTTGATGGTCTTGTGGCTGCAGTAGTAGTGGTGACGGATATGCGGCAGATTGACCGTCTCCGTAATGCCCGGCATCTGATAGATATCGCGCAGGAAACCGCTGAGGTTTCTGTAGTCACCGATCCGGTAACGATCGCATTTGAAATGGGTCACATAGACCGGATCAAAGCGCACCAGCGTGGTCCACAAACGCAGATCCGCTTCGGTCAGCTGATCGCCGGTAAGATAGCGATGCTGGCCCAGTAGCTGTTCCAGTCGCGACAGCGAATGAAACAGCGCAGTGACGGCCTCATCGTACGCGGATTGCGACGTGGCGAAGCCCGATTTATAGACGCCGTTATTCACGGTGTCGTAGATCCAGCCATTCAGCTCATCAATCTTTTCACGCAGCGCAACGGGATAGTAGTCTCCGGCACGGGCACCCACCGCATCAAACGCACTGTTGAACATGCGGATGATATCCGCCGACTCATTGCTGACGATGGTGTTCTGCTGCTTGTCCCACAATACCGGCACGGTTACGCGGCCACTGTATTGCGGATCGGCGTGCAGATAGAGCTGATAAAGGAATTCGTTCTGGTAGAGCTTATCGCCGGTCGCATCCTGGAAGGTGTCATCGAATGTCCAGCCGTTCTCCAGCATCAGTGGATGTACCACGGAGACATCGATCATGCTGTCCAGACCTTTCAGCTGGCGCATCAGCAGCGTACGGTGCGCCCATGGGCAGGCCAGCGAGACATAGAGATGATAGCGATCGCGCTCAGCGGCAAACCCCGCTTTACCTGACGGACCGGCGCTGCCATCCGGCGTTACCCAGTTGCGAAAAGCCGACTCTGAACGCTTGAAACGTCCACCGGTAGATTTGGTGTCGTACCAGGTGTCATGCCAGACACCGTCAATTAACTGTCCCATAATGGCTCCAATGCAAACAGGGCGGAGAAATGTCCCCACCCTGTTAAGTATATGTGGCAATGCGCTTTATGTGAGATTAGCGCGTAATCGCCTGTGGTTTTCTTTTGCTGATCAGGCGATCAAGGCTGTATGCACCCGGGCCGACCAGACCTAACACCAGGAAACCCCCTGCGATAGAGAGGTTCTTCATGAACATCAGCTGGTTTACGCCTTCGGCGAAGTTACTGTGAAACAGAAACGCGGTCAGGATGGTGAAGCCTGCAGTGAACAGGGCAGTAAAACGGGTCAGGAAGCCGAACAGAATCGCCAGACCGCCGCCAAACTCCAGCAGGATAACCAGCGGCAGCATAAAGCCAGGGACGCCCATCGCTTCCATATATTGCTGAGTACCGGCATAACCGGTGATTTTGCCCCAGCCGGCCGTAATGAACAGGATTGGCATCAGGATACGAGCCACTAATAAACCAACGTCTTCGAATTTTTTCATCATTTACTCCAGCGCTATCAGGGATGCAGGGCAGACTGCCCGCAGGGTTTATGCCCGCTGAAAGCAGTTCTGCAATCATTGGGTTGATAGCTGGAGATGATAATCGCGGCGTGGAAAGGTTGTAAGCGAGATATACTGTCAGTGTTCTTCAGAAATTCTGAAGAAGAAAAGCCGGCCTTTCAGGACCGGCTTTAAGCAGGATTAACGCGGGGGTATAGCAGACTTGATCATACGCCAGGTGCTCCATGCACCAAATCCCCGCTTCGCCCAGCGCAACAGTTTGCTCGGACTGCGAATGGAGTAAACGGCCAGCGCGCTGCTGCCAATGGCCAGGTAGCGACGTAAGCTGAGGAAAGTAAACCAGCCGCGATCGTAGTGGGCGGTGCCTTCCAGCCAGTCACGCCGCGCAGCGCTCAAATCCAGCCGCTGCTGCTGCACATGCTTAAGCAGTTCATGGATGCGTTCTTCACGCTCGCGGCGGCTCATCAGCGCTGGTCCTCAAGCAAATTACGGTCTGTTTCCAGCTCTTTGCGCGTGTGGCGCAACAGCGTGGATTGACGTGATTTGTGAAGCGTCCAGAGCCCGAAAATAACCGCCAGCAAAAACAGCGTACCAGTCGTGATGCCAATCGCCATCAGACGATATTGTGCATCGACTGCCCAGATGATCAGGACCATCAGGCTCATCAGACCAAACGCAGTGAACAACATTGTCAGGCCAATCATCAACAGCATCTGTATCAGATTCGCTTTCTCATGCTCCAGTTCCACCACTGCCAGACGAACGCGTGTCTCAACCATGCCAACCAGTGTGGTAACGATACGCTGGCCGATGTTAATGACCCCTTTAGCCGGGCCGTGGTTCTGCTGTGAGTTGGTCATAATTAGCGTCGCGAAATGAGCATGCCGAGTGCGACGCCAATCGCTGCACCGATACCCACACCATGCCATGGATTCTCGCGCACATAGCCTTCGGCTTTCTGCGCCGCTTCGCGGGTAGTCGCTGCGATACGCTCGCCTGATTCGCCCAGGCGTTCACGTGAGCTATCCAGCGCATCACGCGCTTTACTGCGAAGTTTATCCAGCTCGCCTTTGGATTTTTCGGTGCTGCTGCTCAGCACTTCTTCCAGGGTATCGGCAAGGTTTTTCAGTTCAGCACGCAAATGTTCTGATGATGTGTCTTTAGACATAAAATACTCCTTTAACATCAGTTGGTTAATTCCGATTAATAGGGCTCCGCCTGTAACTTTTTCAGCTCCCGGCGCGCTTCATCCAGTTTTTGTTGTCGCCTGGCAATCTTTTCCCTGTCACGGCCCTCTTCACGCTCTTCCCTGAGTGCGTGCTCACGCTCAGCCACTTTCTGCTTCTGAGCATTAATTCTTTCAAGATGGGCGGCTTCCAGCTTTTTATCGCTGCAATCAGCCCGGACTTCGGTCAGCGCACGCTCCAGACCGTTAACCCGGCGCTGATTGTTATGCTTCTGCGCCATTCCAATTTCACGCTGAATATCCTGTTCTTTCTGCTCACAAAGCGATTCTGCCGCGAGTAAAGAGCCCGACAGCGAAAGCAACGCGACGCCCAGTAATACTTGATATTTCATTGGTCCTGAACCTTCCTTTGCGACCTGATTCGTCATCACACGCATAATACTATTTCTGCGGTTACGGAGAATCGACTCTTCGTTAAGCATAGACAGCGATAGTAAAAAGTTCAAAGAAGACCGGGAGATAGAGAGCCTTTCAAACCGCCGCAGTCGGCCGCGGCGGCCTGAAAGCAAAGAGAGGGTCAGATTACGCCAGAGAGAGGTGCTGAGCGTGATCGTGCTGGGCGACGATAAAGCCCTGCGGCAGAAGGCGGCGCAATACTTTCTGTGCGGCCAGACTCTGCTCTTCGCTGTCAAAATGAATGATCAGTGCGTCACCCGCAGGCGTAATGCTTTTGATACGAATACCCTGCGCGCTTAATTGCTGATAGAGATAAAAGCCATCAGGCAACGTTGCGCCAGCATGAGAAACCCGAATCTGCACCACTGTCTCGTGCTGCATCAGAGGAGGAACCACACAAAGCGCGGTCAGCGCAAGCGCGCCAGCAATCAACCACGGTATCCACCGTTTAGGAATAGCCTGCAGCAATTTCATTACTCGGCTTTCCCGTTCTGATTCGCCTGACGCTTACGCCATAGCACGACCAGCGATCCCACCAGGCCAAAGACCAGCAGCGCCAGTGGCAGCATCATCAGGAAGAACATCATCTCATCTTCATAACGACGGAAAATCGGGGTTTTACCCAGCGCAAAGCCGATAACGGTCAGAATGACCACCCAGAGGAAAGCACTCACCCAGTTGAAGAACTGAAAGCGGGCATTGCTAAGGCCTGATAACCCGGCAATTGTCGGCAGCAGCGTTCGCACAAAGGCGATAAAGCGGCCAATCAACAGGGCAGATAAGCCGTGACGGTGGAACAGACTGTGCGCGCGCAGATGATACTGGGCGGGAAGATGAGAAAGCCATTTCTGTACCGTAGGCGTATTGCCCAGCCAGCGACCCTGAATGTAGCTCACCCAGCAGCCGAGGCTGGCCCCGGTGGTTAAAACCAGAATCGTTAACGGGAAACTCATGGTGCCTTTGGCAATCAGAACGCCGACCAGAATTAGCAGACTGTCACCCGGCAGAAATGCGGCAGGAAGCAGGCCATTTTCTAAAAACAAAATCATGAACAGCACGCCGTAAATGGCCCATACCAGCGTGGGGTCGGAAAGGGTTTCATAGTCCTGTTGCCACAGGGCATGCAGCAACGCTTGCAAAATATCCATCAATCATTCCTGAACATCATTGTTAAACATGTCCCACAGGGACTCAAACGCAGACTGGCATTTCGTTATAAATTTTAGGATCGCAGCCTGGGCGGGGTTTTCCGGATCCATCCAGAATTGATTGTTAAATCAGCGACTTTATAAAACCCTGTCGCAAAGGGTAATAAAAGGGCGATAACTGTAACAAAAATCGCCTGCCTGAGACAGGAAAACTCTCTGGCGAACAGGAGTTTTACCTTGTGAAACGGCGTGTAAAAAGGAGCTTTACATGACCTGACACTATTGCAGATTAACTGACCATCTCAGGGTGTTTTCAGGCAAGTCTAGCGGGCGTTATTAGACCCATCAGGCAGGATGACCGGATTTTCACCAAACATGTAACGATCCACGTTAAATTCAAAATCATCAGCCGTCGCGTTAAACAGCATCTGCTTAGTATTTTCCAGATGTTGCCACATCGCCAGTTTGCTGGCGGCGGGATCTTTACGCATCAGGGCTTTAAGAATCTGATCGTGGTCGTCGCACCAGCTGAGAATGCTGCGCTGGTCGATGTGTTCGTGAAGTTTAAGCCAGTAGGGATTGTGCAGACGATGCAACCACATTTTTTCAACGATGGCGGCTAAGGCACTGTTCTGGGTGGACTGCGCAATTCGCACATGAAACTGCATGTCCCACTCGGAGTCGCGGAAGTGATCCTCCTGGCGGGCTTTTTCCTGGATCGCCATCAGATCGATAATGTCCTGACGCGTCACCTGGGTGGCAGCGAATTCCGCCACGTTACTCTCAATCAGCTGGCGCGCCTGCAGTAATTCAAACGGGCCAAAAGTCGCAAACTCCAGCTGGCTGCTGGTGGCGGCGATGCGGTTCTGCTGCTGGCTGGCAATGACGTGAATGCCTGATCCTTTACGGACCTCAACATAGCCTTCCACTTCCAGCATGATGATCGCTTCGCGGACGACGGTGCGGCTCACTTCCATCTCTTCGGCAATCAGGCGCTCAGCAGGCAGTTTGTCACCCACCGGATAGATTCCGGTTTCAATGCGGCTTTTCAGCTCGCTGGCCAGCTGTTGGTAGAGTCGACGGGATTCAGTGATGTCCATAGCACAATCCTGATAGCAGACAGATAAGTTGTTATACCACTTCAGGACGTGCGAGGAAATGGGCTGGCGCAAGCCAGCCTGGCAGATTAACTGCGCACAACGCTGGCCTGCGGAATGGCCGCTTCAGTATTCAGCTCTGAAATCGGTTTATTTTTCAGGACCGTCCAGATAACAACGGCACCCAGCAGATCAAACACCGCCAGTGCGGCAAATAGCGGGCTGAAGCCCAGCGTATCGGCCAGGGCGCCGACAACCAGCGCAAACAGGGTGCTGGCGGTCCAGGCGGCCATACCGGTTAAGCCATTCGCTGTCGCAACTTCGTTGCGGCCAAAAACGTCTGACGACAGGGTGATCAGCGCGCCAGAGAGGGCCTGATGCGCAAAGCCACCGACGCACAGCAGACCAATGGCGACGTAAGGACTGGTGAACAGCCCGATGGTGCCCGGCGCTATCATTAACACCGCCCCCATTGTTACCACCAGCTTACGGGAAACGATCAGGTTAACGCCGAACCAGCGCTGAAACAGCGGCGGCAGATAGCCACCCAGAATGCAGCCGAAATCTGCAAACAGCATCGGCATCCAGGCGAACATCGCAATCTCTTTCAGATTGAAGCCGTAAACCTTAAACATGAACAGCGGAATCCAGGCGTTGAAGGTTCCCCACGCCGGTTCTGCCAGAAAACGCGGCAGCGCAATGCCCCAGAACTGGCGGTTGCGGATGATCTCCAGCGCTGACATTTTACGGGTGTTGCCGGTCTGATGCTGTGCTTCCTGACCGGAGATAATATAGTTGCGCTCTTCATCGCTCAGCTTCTTCTGCTGTTTCGGGTGCTTGTAAAACACCAGCCAGCAGAGCGCCCAGGCCATGCTCAGCACGCCGGTAATGATAAAGGCCATCTGCCAGCTGTGCACCATGATCGCCCAGACCACCAGCGGCGGCGCGAGCATCGCGCCGATAGACGAGCCGACGTTAAAATAGCCTACGGCAACCGAGCGCTCTTTGGCCGGGAACCATTCGCTGCTCGCCTTCAGGCCGGCCGGGATCATCGCCGCTTCTGCGGCGCCCACTGCACCACGGGCCAGCGCAAAGCCGCCCCAGCTACCCGCCATCGCCGTGGCGGCGCAGAATATTGCCCACAGTATGGCAAACATGGCATAGCCGACTTTGGTGCCAAGCAGATCCAGTACATAACCTGCTACCGGCTGCATCAGCGTGTAGCAGGCTGAATAGGCTGCCACAATGTAGGAGTACTGTTGCGTGGTGATATGCAGCTCTGTCTGTAATGTTGGGGCGGCAACGGCAATGGTATTACGGGTCAGATACCCCAGTACCGTACCGAGCGTCACCAGTCCAATCATGTACCAGCGTAACCCTTTGATCTTACGCATCCTCTACCTCTTCCAGTTCTGTATGCGGTCTTGCCGCTGTTGTTATCTGGAGCGGGACAGCACGTGATGCAGCTCTGCTCACGCCCGCAGGTTCTGTGTGAGCAACCCTGTTATGACCTTGCCGTTATCTGAGTCACTAACGACCTCATGATGGAGCGAGAGCCTAACTTGTTATACAACTTTAAAAGTTGAGAGCCATCACAAAAACCCTTTCTGCACTGTGGGATACTGTAAACCTGCGTAATGACAGCCAGTTAGCGCGCTGCGGGCGACAGGAACGTCCATAACGGCAGTCAGGTACCGCCGTTTATGTGAGCAGGATCGCAAATAAATCCGTAACGGACTAAAATTGGTATGATAACTTTGGGCCATCAGTGGTTCAGTCGATGAGGAAGCTTGTATGTCACGTTTCATGACCGAGGATTTTTTACTGGATAGTGCATTCGCCCGTCGTCTCTATCACGATTACGCGAAGGATCAGCCGATTTTCGACTATCACTGCCACTTACCGCCGCAGCAGATTGCCGAAAATTATCGTTTCGCTAACCTTTATGACATCTGGCTGAAGGGCGATCACTACAAATGGCGGGCAATGCGCGCCAACGGTGTGGCTGAAGCGTTCTGTACCGGTAACGCCAGCGATCGTGAAAAATTTGATGCCTGGGCACGCACCGTGCCGCACACCATCGGCAACCCGCTTTATCACTGGACCCACCTGGAATTACGCCGGCCTTTCGGTATTACCGACACGCTGCTTTCTGAGAAAACCGCCGACAGCATCTGGCATCGCTGCAATGAACTGCTGGCGCAGGATAGCTTTACCACGCGCGGCATCATGCAGCAGATGAAGGTGAAGATGGTCGGCACCACCGACGATCCGCTGGATGACCTGCGCCATCATCGCGCACTGGCAGACGATGCCAGCTTCAGCGTCAAGGTGCTGCCGAGCTGGCGCCCGGATAAAGCCTTTAATATCGAAGCCGACACCTTCCTGCCGTGGATCGCGACGCTGGAGCAGATCACCGACATCAGCGTGCAGCGTTTTGACGATCTGCGCCGCGCACTGAATCAGCGGCTGGATCACTTTGCGGCTCACGGCTGTAAAGTCTCCGATCACGCGCTGGATGTGGTCTGTTATGCCGAGGCAGATGACGCCACGCTGGATGCAATCCTGGCGCGTCGTCGCAGCGGTGCCGCGACGAATCCGCAGGAAACGGCTCAGTTTAAAACGGCGGTACTGGTCTGGCTGGGCAGTGAATATGCCCGCCGTGGCTGGGTACAGCAGTACCACATTGGCGCACTGCGCAACACCAATCCGCGCCAGTATCAGCTGCTGGGGCCGGATGTGGGCTTCGATTCGATCAATGACCAGCCGCTGGCGGAACCACTGGCACGCCTGCTGGGTGCGCAGAATCTCAATAATGCGCTGCCGAAAACGATTCTTTACTGCCTGAATCCGCGCGACAACGAAGTGCTGGCCACCATGGCGGGCAATTTCCAGGGTGAAGGTCAGGCGGGCAAAATGCAGTTCGGTTCAGCCTGGTGGTTCAACGACCAGCTGGACGGAATGCAGCGTCAGATGACGCAGCTGGCGCAGATTGGCCTGCTGAGCCGCTTCGTCGGGATGCTAACCGACAGCCGCAGCTTCCTCTCCTACACCCGTCACGAATATTTCCGCCGCTTGCTGTGTCAGATGATTGGCCGCTGGGTAGAGCAGGGTGAAGCGCCAGCCGATGAAGCGCTATTGGGTCAGATGGTACAGAACATCTGCTTCAACAATGCCCGCGATTACTTCGGCATCGAGCTGGGAGCCTGATGATGAAAAGGCTAAACCGCCACGACTTTCCCGGTGCAGTCTATCGCGACCGGGTGATTCAGTTCGGCGAAGGCAACTTTCTGCGCGCCTTTATCGACTGGCAGATTGACTGGCTGAATGAACATCAGAGCACCGACGCCGGGATCGTGGTGGTGCGGCCGCGCAACCGTGAAGTCAGCGACAGCCTGAATCAGCAGGATGGTCTCTACACCACGCTGATCCGCGGACTGAACGATCAGGGCGAGCAGGTCAGCGAAACCCGGCTGATCCGCAGCCTCAACCGTGAAATCCAGCCCTGGCAACAGTTCGGCGAATTTATGGCGCTGGCCCGTAATCCCGATCTGCGCATGGTCTTCTCTAACACCACTGAGGCGGGCATCGCCTTTGTCGGCTCGGATCAGCTCACCGATCAGCCTGCCAGCAGTTTTCCTGGCAAACTGACGCAGCTGCTGTGGGCGCGCTATTCCCACTTCAGTGGTGCCAGCGATCGGGGCTGGCTGGTGGTACCGTGCGAACTGATCGACCATAACGGCGACACGCTGCGCGAGCTGGTGCTGCGCTACGCCGATCACTGGCACCTGCCATCCGAATTTAAAACCTGGATTCATCAGTACTGTGCGTTCTACAACACGCTAGTGGACCGCATCGTTACCGGCTTCCCGGCGGAAAGCGAGCAGCTGCAACGTGAGCTGGATTATGAAGATCGCTATCTGGTGGCGGGCGAAGTCTACTACCAGTTTGTAATTCAGGGGCCGTCGGCGCTGTTCAGCGAACTGAAGCTGGCGGCGCTGTCGCCGCAGGTCCGACATGTGGATGACATTGTGCCCTATAAAGCGCAGAAAGTGGCGATCCTCAATGGCGCGCATACCGCGATGGTGCCGGTGGCGTTTCTGGCCGGTATTGAGAGTGTGGGTGAGGCTATGGCCGATCCGGCGATTGCCGGATTTGTGGACAACCTGCTGCGTCACGAAGTGATCCCGACGCTGGATCTGCCCGCAAACGAACTGCACGCCTTTGCCGATGCGGTTCAGCGGCGCTTCCGCAATCCGTTCATTCGCCACGCGCTGCTGTCGATTGCCCTGAATGGCATGACTAAGTTCCGCACCCGTCTCCTGACGCCACTGCTTGCCGCGCATCAGCAAACCGGCGAATGGCCGACACACATCACCTTTGCGCTGGCGGCGCTGATTGCTTTCTACCGTGGTAAGTCAGCCGGAAAAAACTGGCTATTACAGGATGAGCCGCAGTGGCTACAGCGCTTCGCCGATGCCTGGAAAGCGGTTGATGCGGACCAGATGTCGCCGCAACAGCTGGTGCACGCAGTGCTCAGCGATGCGCAACACTGGGGCGAAGATTTAACCCGTCAGCCCGGACTGGCTGCGGTTGTTACCCGACACCTGCAAAATATCATCGCTCACGGAATGCGTGAGGCGCTGAGCCAACTGAGATAACGCTATGCAAGATGCAATCAAAATTGATCCCCGCGACAACGTCGCCGTGGCGTTACGTGACCTGGATGCGGGCGCCACGATAGCGCTGCCGCCACTGAGCGTGGTGCTGCAACAGGCCGTGGGACGCGGGCATAAATTTGCCCTGCAGCCTATCGCGCAGGATGCGCTGGTGATCAAATATGGGCTGCCAATTGCCCATGCCACTCAGTCTGTGGCCGCCGGTGAGGTCATCCATTCGCAGAACGCCCGCACTAATCTCAGCGATCTGGATGAGTATGCGTATCAGCCCGATTTTGTGACGCTGCCACCGCAACCGGGTGACCGGGAAGTGCAGATCTACCGTCGCGCTAACGGCGAAGTCGGCATCCGCAATGAGCTGTGGATCCTGCCGACCGTTGGCTGCGTCAACGGGATTGCACGTCAGATCCTGCAGCGTTTCCTGAAAGAGACGCAGCAGGCAGAAGGCATTGATGGCGCATTCCTGTTCAGCCACACCTTCGGCTGCTCGCAGCTGGGGCAGGACCACGAAAACACCCGCACCATGCTGCAGAATATGGTGCGCCATCCCAACGCGGGTGCAGTGCTGGTGATTGGTCTTGGCTGTGAAAACAATCAGGTTGATGCCTTCCGTGACACGCTTGGCGCGTTTGAAAGCGACCGGGTCGAATTTATGGTCTGCCAGCAGCATGATGACGAGGTGGAAGCCGGGCTGGAGCGTCTGCATGCGTTGTATGAAAAAATGCGTCATGACCGGCGTGAAGTGGGCAAGCTCAGCGAGCTGAAGTTTGGTCTGGAGTGCGGCGGCTCAGATGGTTTTTCAGGTATCACTGCCAACCCGCTGCTGGGGCGTTTCTCAGACCAGATGATTGCCAATGGCGGCACCACTGTGCTGACGGAGGTACCGGAGATGTTTGGCGCAGAGCGGATTCTGATGAGCCGCTGCCGCGACGAAGCGACCTTCGGCAAAACGGTGGCGATGATCAACGACTTCAAACAGTACTTTATCGATCACCAGCAGCCGATCTACGAGAACCCGTCACCGGGCAACAAAGCGGGCGGCATCACCACGCTGGAAGAGAAGTCGCTGGGCTGTACCCAGAAAGCGGGGCAGAGCCAGGTGGTCGATGTGCTGAAGTATGGCGAGCGGTTAAAAACGCCGGGGCTGAATCTGCTGAGCGCACCGGGTAATGATGCGGTTGCTACCAGTGCGCTGGCCGGAGCCGGTTGCCACATGGTGCTGTTCAGTACCGGACGCGGCACGCCGTATGGGGGTTTTGTGCCAACGGTGAAGCTGGCGACCAACACGCCGCTGGCGGAGAAGAAGCCGCACTGGATCGACTTTAATGCCGGACGGTTGATCGAAGGGATGAGCATGGATGCGATGCTGGAGGACTTTGTCGACAGCATAGTGGCGATTGCCAGCGGTCAGCAGACCAACAACGAGAAGAACGATTTCCGCGAGCTGGCGATTTTTAAAAGCGGTGTGACGCTCTGAAACTTGATCGTTCAGATAGCTCAAAAGCTCAGAGAGCGGGTGGCTTAGTCCGAAGAGCAAAGCGTCCCGCGCCAGGGAAGGCGCGGGTCGAGCGAGCAGGGATGCGTAAAGCGACTTTGCGATCGGACTAAGCCATCCGCGAAGCGCACAGGATTAACAGACGGTAATAACGATCTTATGCCCGGCTGGTTTCGCGCTTCGCTTCTGCCTGACAGACAGCGGCGGTAAACAGAATATCGGTTGAGGAGTTCAGCGCGGTTTCCGCTGAATCCTGCAGGACGCCGATAATAAAGCCCACGGCCACCACCTGCATCGCCAGATCATTCGGAATGCCGAACATATTGCAGGCTACCGGGATCAGCAGCAGCGAACCGCCCGCCACGCCCGATGCACCACAGGCACAGAGTGACGCCACCAGACTCAGCAGAATCGCGGTCGGCACATCAATGCTGATCCCCAGCGTATGCACCGCTGCCAGCGTCAGCACGGTAATGGTGATCGATGCACCCGCCATACTGATGGTCGCGCCCAGCGGAATCGACACCGAATAGGTATCCTCATCCAGATCCAGACGTTTCGCCAGCGCCATATTCACCGGAATATTGGCGGCAGAACTGCGGGTAAAGAAGGCGGTCACGCCGCTTTCACGCAGGCAGGTGAAGACCAGCGGATAGGGGTTACGACGGATTTTCCAGAACACCAGCAGCGGGTTTACCACCAGCGCCATCAACACCATGCAGCCCAGCAGCAGCGCCAGCAGATGGGCATATTGCCACAGCGCGCCAAAGCCGGTTGACGCCAGAATCGACGCCACCAGACCAAAAATACCGATTGGGGCGCAGCGGATGACACAGCGCACCAGCCAGGTTACCGCCTCAGAGGCATCGTTGAGAAAGGCGCGGGTGTTGTCACTGCTGTGACGGAACGCCAGCCCCAGGCCAATCGCCCACACCAGAATGCCGATGTAGTTAGCCTGCATCAGGGCGGTGATCGGATTCGACACCATGCTCATCAGCAGGCCACGTAACACTTCGGTGATGCCGGAAGGGGGAACGATTTCCGTGCTGCCCACCGCCAGCGTCAGCGTCTGCGGGATCAGATGGCTGAAGACCACCGCGACGACCGCCGCGAAAAAGGTGCTCAGCAGATAGAGCATAATAATTGGCCGGATATTGGTTTTCTGGCCCTGCTGGTGGTTGGCAATTGAGGCGATAACCAGTACCAGAACCAGCAATGGTGCGACCGCTTTCAGCGCACTGACAAACAGTTCACCCAGCAGACCGACTGCCAGCGCGGTATCGTGTGAAATCCAGGCCAGCGCCACACCGGCGATCAGCCCAATCATGATTTGCTTCACCAGGCTTCCGGCGAGCAGCGAGCCCAGACGTGCGGAGAGAGTTTTCTGCATAATAGTTTCTATATTTTGTCGCGGATGTAGTTTCAGACGCGATGTTTTGCATCGGCTAAAACGATTTGCCCGGCGGAGTATAAGGAAATGACAGTCTGAGAAAAGAGAAAGTTCTGTTGCTGTGGCACAGGTCAGGTTTTTATTATGCTGGATAATACAAGTGTGACAGAGAGATGAAAGGACGTGACAGGCTGCCACAAAATAAAACAGGGGCATCTGCTGCCCCTGCAGGTAATTATGGTGCGAGCTTTTTCTGGTCTCTTTTGCGGTTAACCCAGGCGTTAATCAGCAGGGTAGACGCCAGAATGGCACCGACTACGCCCAGTGAGATCCCGACCGGAATGTGGTAGAGGTCGACAATCAGCATTTTGAAGCCGATGAACACCAGCACAATCGCCAGACCATACTTCAGCATTGAGAAGCGCTCTGCCACGTTCGCCAGCAGGAAGTACATGGCACGTAAACCCAGAATCGCGAACAGGTTTGAGGTCAGCACGATAAACGGGTCAGTCGTGACGGCGAAAATCGCCGGGATACTGTCGACGGCAAAGATCACGTCGCTGAGCTCCACCATGATCAGCACCAGCAGCAGCGGCGTCGCAAACAGCACGCCGTTTTTGCGGGTGAAGAACTTCTCACCATCGAGGTCATCAGTCATGCGTAAATGCTTACGCAGCCAGCGTACTACCGGTTTGTCGCCAACCGCACCGTCATCCTCTTTCGCCAGCGCCATTTTCACGCCGGTAAACAGCAGGAAGGCACCGAACACATAGAGAATCCAGCTGAACTGCGTGACCAGCCAGCTACCAGCGAAGATCATGATGGTACGCAGTACAATAGCGCCTAATACGCCGTAGATCAGCACGCGTCGCTGCAGGTTGGCCGGAATAGAGAAGTAGCTGAACAGCATCAGCCAGACGAAGACGTTATCCACCGCCAGCGCTTTTTCCAGCACGTAGCCGGTCAGGAAGGCGAGCGTCTGTGTATTAGCCACTTCACGTCCCGCGCTGCCCTCCAGATACCACCAGAAGGCGGCGCTGAACAGTAGTGAGACCGAAACCCAGATTAGCGACCAGACAGCCGCCTGCTTGAAAGACATGGTCTGCGCGCCGCGGCGTCCCTGCAACAGCAGGTCGATAGCCAGCATGATCAGCACCACAACCGCAAAGCTGCCCCACAGTAAAGGCGTACCCACAGTTTGCATATTCGTATCCTGTCTTAAAAAATAAAAAAACGACTGAAGTCAGAAGACGTCAGCCGCTTATTTTTTTGTAAGCAAACCTCGCCTTCCGGCAAGGTCTCACTTACAACACAGAAATGGATTCCGGGTTGCCTGATGACCGGATGCTTGCGCAACGTAGTGACGATCAATCAGCTTACAAGTTACTCCCCTTTGCAGGAGAGTAAGTTACGGTTTAGCCGCACAGGAAGCAACTCCTCACAGACATATTTAGAAATATTTACACAGCAGCCTGGTCGGCCGGGAAGATCACGCCGGTCTGACGGCGGATTTCAGTCAGCAGCGCGGCGGTAATGCGCGAAACTTCGAGTCCCGGATGATCCACCTGACGCTGCTCAACCAGTCTGGCAAAAGCAGCCGCTTCATACAGCATGGTGTTGATATGCTGCGGCTGACTCAGCGTCTGCTTTTCCGCACCGCGAGGGATAAAGGTCAGCTGCTGGCACTCCGATAACTTTTCAATCACCAGCGCGCCCGCTTCACCCTGAATCTCGCTGGGCAGGCTGGAATCACTCACTTTTGAATGCAGAATCGTCACGTCGAAATCACCATAGCTCATCACTACCACGCCATGCGCGTCCACGCCGCTCGCCAGCAATGTCGCGGTGGCCTGCATACGGTCCGGCTTACCCCACAGCGCCACCGCCGAGGCCAGACAGTAATACCCGATATCCATTACTGAACCATTTGACCAGCGCGGATCGAAGGTATTCGGGTTCTCGCCGTTGAGATAGCGCGGATAACGTGAGGAGTACTGGCAGTAATTCAGCAGCGCTTTTCGCAGTTTACCCACGTCAGGCAGCGCCTGCTGTAGCCGCAGGAAATTTGGCAGGCTGGCGGTTTTAAACGCCTCAAACAGCACCACCTGATGCTCACGGGCGCAGGCGATCATCTGCTCCACTTCGGCCAGATTTGAGGCCAGCGGTTTTTCGCAAATGACATGCTTGCCGTGCGACATAAACAGCAGCGCCTGCTCGCAGTGCAGGGCATTGGGACTGGCAAGATAGACGGCATCGATCGCCGGGCTGGCGGCAAGGGCGTCCAGTGAAGTGAAGGTCTGTCTGCAGGGATAATCGGCGATAAAGGCGTCAGCCTGTTGCTGACTGCGTGAATAGACCGCGCAGAGCTTCATCGCGCCGGTTTCATGAGCGGCATCAATAAACTGGCGTGTAATCCAGTTTGTTCCCACAATGGCAAAACGAATCACGTCATCTCTCCGGCAGCGGTAAAGCGGCAGAGTAACATCTCTCCGACGCGGTGCAAGCGCGCCGGGCAGGCAGGGATTGATCCTGCGATCCGCATTCCAATACTATGCGGAGGCGATAATAAACAGGCATCAACCAGGGAGCACAGGTGAAAGCAAGTAAGCATGCATTAAACTGGACCACATTGCTGATTGCCATTCCGGTCGGATGTGCGGCGTCGCTGGTGACGCTGGCTTTTCGCGGCGTCATTGAACTGATCAACCATCTGCTGTTTGCCCGCAGTGGCGACATTACTGAATCACTGCATCTCTGGCCGTGGATCTTCTGGCCGCTGCTGGTGGGCGCAGGCGGGGTGCTGGCAGGCTTTTTCCTGCGTTATGCGGTTGCCATTGAGCAGCAGCAGACGGTGAAAACGGATTACCTTGAAGTGATCAACGCCCGGCTCGATGCGGTGCCGACCAAAACCTCACTGTTCCGCGCCTTATCGTCGATTGCCAGTATCGGCAGCGGTGCGTCGATAGGTAAAGAGGGACCGATGGTGCAGCTCTCGGCACTGTGCGGCAGCGCGATTGGCCGCCTGTTACCGTCCTCGCTTAACCTGAAAAACAGTGACGTGGTGGCGATGGCGGCCGCGGCGGGCCTCGCATCGGTCTACCATGCGCCGCTGGCCTCAGCGATTTTCGTCGCGGAGATCGCCTTCGGTATTTCTGCGTTGCAGCGGCTGATCCCCCTGATTATCGCCTCGGCGACGGCGGTGATGACCATGTGGGCGCTGGGTTTCCGCAGCGCGCTCTATCCGCTGGCAAACGCGAATTTCGCTATGGATATCAGTAGCCTGCTGATGACCGTAGTAATTGGTTTGAGTGCCGGTCTGGCAGGCTGGATGCTGATAAAGTGCATCGCCCGCAGCAAAGTGCTGTTCAGCCGGGTCGCCTCGCTGCCCGTGCGTCTGGGCGTGGGCGGCTTTGCGGTAGGCTTACTGGCACTGATCTCCACCGATATCCTCGGTAACGGCTACGAAGTCATCGTCAAAGTGATGGCGGGCGACTATCTGCTGCCGGGGCTGCTGCTACTACTGGTACTGAAAACCCTCGCCACCAGCTTGTCGGTAGGGTCGAACGCGGTCGGCGGACTCTTTACGCCTTCGCTGCTGATTGGTGCACTGCTTGGCGTCATCATCGCAACGATTGGGGAAGCGCTACATCTGCCGCTGGGTAATGTGCTGCTCTATGCCGCGATTGGCATGGCGGCGGTGCTGGCGGCGGTCAGTCAGGCGCCGTTGATGGCGATGCTGATGGTGCTGGAAATGACGCTCAACAGCAGCCTGCTGTTTCCGCTGATGATTGCCACGGTACTGGCTTCAATGGTGGTCTATCGCCTGCAATCGGCCAGTACCTATCCGGTGGTGAGTCATCACTTCAGCCGTTCAGAGGCGAAATATGATTTCGATAATATGCGCATTGCCGAGCTGATTATTCCCGGTGCGGCACTACAGCCGGAAGAGTCAGTGGGGCAGGCGCTGGCGGTCAGCTCGCTGAAGCGTGAACGCTACGTCTATGTCATTAATGCCGCAGGTGCTTTCCTCGGTGTGGTGTCGATTCACGAAATTTCGCGCCGGGTGCTGGCGCAGGAGATCACCCTCGACTCACCGGTGCAGTGCGTGATGGATCAGGATTTCCCGGTGGCCTATCAGAATCAAAGTATGCGCGAGGGGTGGGAAGCCTTTGCGGCAGTCACGCTGGAGCGACTGCCGGTGCTGAATAATCCTCAGGAGCGACGCTTTCTGGGGGCGCTGACCAAAACCAGCCTGATTCAGAAAGCGCAGGAGTTTCTTTAAGCCGCGTTGCCGCGCATCGCCTGGTCTGTCATCCACAGGCGGGCATCAAATTCGAGCTGGTGGTAATCCGGCTCCATATGACAGCAGAGCTGGTAGAATGCCTTGTCGTGATCTTTCTCTTTCAGGTGCGCCAGTTCATGCACCACGATCATCCGCAGAAACGGTTCCGGCGCGAGGCGGAAAAAGGTCGAGATTCGAATTTCCGCTTTCGCCTTGAGTTTGCCGCCCTGAATCCGTGAGATGGCCGTGTGCAGGCCAAGTGCGTGTTTCATCACCTTAATCTTGTTGTCCCACATCACTTTGCTGATCGGTGGTGCATTGCGCATATAGCGATTTTTCAGCGCCTGAGTGTAGTCATAGAGCGCTTTATCACTCATCACGTCGTGCGTGTCGGGATAACGTTCCTGCAGAAACGCACCTAAGCGCTGGTGGGTAATCAGCGTCTGAACCTGCTCAAGCAGAGGGGCAGGATAGCCCTGAAGGTAGATCAGTGAGGACATTAGGGATTCCAGGCGAAAGACAGTATACTGCGCCCCCGTTTTTGGGGCGAAAATCAACCAAAGTGTACCACGCCGGAGAATTCATGAGCCAACTTGAACTGAACGATCGCACACTGATCCTGCATCGCTTCCCGCAGATGCGTGACGAAAGTCCATTACAAGCCTGGGATGCGGCTGATGAATATCTGTTACAGCAGGCGCTGCCGGAAGGGCCGGTGCTGGTCTTCAACGACAGTTTCGGGGCATTGACCTGCGCCCTGAATCCGCGCGAGATCTGGCACGTCAGCGACTCCTGGCTCAGCCAGCAGGCCGCCCGTCAGAACCTTTCCTTTAATGGGCTGGATGACAGCGACGTACACTTTGTTGATAGCCTGGCTGAACTGCCGGCGGCTCCGGCGGCGGTGCTGATTAAGGTGCCGAAAACGCTGGCGCTGCTGGAGCATCAGCTGCGTACCATTCGCGAAGTCGTCACACCTGATACGGTGATTCTGGCGGCGGCGCGCGCCAAAGAGATCCATAACTCTACCCTGCAGCTGTTCGAACAGATCATCGGTGAAACCAAAACCTCACTGGCGTGGAAAAAAGCGCGTCTGATTTTCAGCCAGTTCAGCAAGCCTGCACTGCGTGAGGCGATGCCGACGCTCGTCTGGCCGCTGGATAGCACCTCTTATCAGATTCACAACTACGCCAACGTTTTCTCGCGCGCGTCGCTGGATATCGGCGCACGACTGTTTGTGCAGCATCTGCCGGAAAACATTGAAGGTGAGATTGTCGATCTGGGCTGCGGCAATGGCGTGGTAGGCCTGGTGGCGCTGGAGCAGAATCCACAGGCCGAAGTGCATTTCCTTGATGAGTCTTATATGGCGGTCGCCTCCAGCCAGCTTAACGTGGAAGTAAACCGTCCTGACGATCTGTCGCGCTGCCAGTTCCTGGTGAACAACGTGCTGAGCGGCTATCCGTCAGATCGGCTGCATGCGGTGCTGTGCAACCCGCCGTTCCATCAGCAGCACGCGGTCACCGATCACCTTGCGTGGCAGATGTTCCGCGATGCGAAACGCTGCCTTCAGTATGGCGGCGAGTTGCGTATCGTCGGCAACCGCCACCTCGATTATCACCACAAGCTGAAGAAGCTGTTCGGCAACTGCACGCTGATCGCCTCTAACCAGAAGTTTGTGGTGCTGCGCGCGGTGAAAATGCGCTAGTCAGACCGTTAATGCCAGCTGCGTCGCCTGCGCAATCGCGCGGCGCGCATCCAGCTCCTGCGCGACGTCTGCCCCACCTATCACCGTCACCACCTGTCCTTGTGCATGCAGCGCGGCTTCCAGTTCGCGCTGCGGCTCCTGTCCGGCACAGATAATCACGTTATCGACCGCCAGCACCAGGGTTTCACCGTTGCGCCGCAGGTGCAGGCCGTTGTCATCTATTGCCAGATACTCCACGCTGCCCCACATCTCCACGCCGCGTGCCTGCAGACTGGCGCGATGGATCCAGCCGGTAGTTTTTGCCAGGCCGGCACCGGGTTTCCCCGTCCGGCGCTGCAGCAGCCAGATTTGCCGTAGCGCGGCAGGCGGCTCAGGTTTCACGATGCCGCCGCGCTGCGTCAGACTGTGGTCGATGCCCCATTCGGCGTAAAATGCCGCCCGATCCTCGCCATGGGAAGGCTGTGACAGATACTCCGCCACATCGAAGCCAATCCCGCCCGCGCCGATAATCGCTACCCGTTTACCCACCGGGCGCTTATCGCGTAGCACCTCAAGGTAACTCAGCACGCTGGGGTGATCGATGCCCGGAATATCGGGCGTACGCGGCTGAATGCCGGTCGCTAGCACCACGTCATCGGCGTCACTCAGCTGATCCGCCGTGACCCGACAGCCGGTTTTAACCGTCACGCCCACAGCCGCCAGCTGATTGCGGAAATAGCGCAGGGTTTCGCTGAACTCAGATTTGCCAGGGATCTGCCGGGCAATATTGAACTGGCCGCCAATGTCGGGTGCAGCTTCATAAAGCGTGACCTGATGGCCGCGCTGCGCTGCCTGCAACGCAAACGCCATTCCGGCGGGACCGGCACCTACCACCGCCAGCCTGCGCGGTACGATGGTGGCGATGACCGGCATAAGCGACTCATGACAGGCGCGCGGATTGACCAGACAGGAGGTGATCTTCCCGGCAAATACCTGGTCGAGGCAGGCCTGATTACAGGCAATGCAGGTATTGATGCTGTCGGGTTGGCCGCGCTGTGCTTTGCTGACAAAAGCAGGATCGGCGAGGAAAGGGCGCGCCATCGAGACCATATCGGCGCAGCCCGACTGCAACAGCTGTTCGGCAACGGCGGGGTGGTTGATGCGGTTGGTGGCGATGACCGGTACTGACACGTGGGCGCGCAGGCGCTGCGTCACCCAGGCAAAGGCCGCGCGCGGCACGCAGGTGGCGATGGTCGGGATGCGCGCTTCATGCCAGCCAATGCCGGTATTGAACAGCGTGACGCCGCACTGCTCCAGCTCGCCCGCCAGCAGCAGCGTCTCCTCCAGCGTGCTGCCCTCTTCGATCAGGTCGAGCATCGACAGCCGGAAGATGATGATAAAGGCGTCGCCGGTTGCAGCACGCACCGCGCGGGTAATTGCCAGCGCGAACTGCATCCGCTGGCGGAAGTCGCCGCCCCAGCGATCGGTGCGCTGATTGGTGTGCTTTACCAGAAACTGATTAATCAGGTAGCCTTCGGAACCCATAATCTCCACGCCATCGTAGCCCGCCTGCTGCGCCAGACGGGCGCAGCGGGCAAAGTCCTCAATGGTCTGTTCAATCGCCGCCTTACTCATCGCCTGTGGCGTGAACGGGTTAATCGGGGCCTGACGTGCAGAAGGCGCAACCAGATCGGGCTGATAGCTGTAACGGCCGGTATGCAGGATCTGCAGGGCGATTTTGCCCTGATGCTGATGCACCGCCTGCGTGATCTGCCGATGCCAGCTGCACTGCGCCTCGTCGGTGAGCATCGCGCCATGCGCGGTGGTGACACCCTGCGCATTAGGCGCAATGCCGCCGGTGACGATTAGCGCGACGCCCTCACGCGCCCGCTCGCCATAGAACGCCGCCAGCCGGGCTGCGCCATCCGGATGCTCTTCCAGACCAGTGTGCATTGACCCCATCAGAAAGCGGTTTTTCAATTGGGTAAAGCCAAGATCCAGCGGCGTAAACAGCGCAGGATAATCAGGATTGACGGACATGATAGTCACTCACAGTTAAGTGGTCGGATGAGTTTACTCTAGCCACTTCTGCGTTAAAAAAAAGTGAAAGAATGTCAGGCTGTGAGTGAAATCATAAACATCGGCGGGGAAGGGCTGGTGAGCGGGAACTGGGAGGTTGTGTTACGCAGCACCGCCATCCCCTGCATCGCTTTTGATGTTCAGCCCGGCTAACCGGCTCTGAAAACGCTAACGCCGCCGGATCCATGAATAGCGTGAGCGATAGCCGCTGCTATGGTGAGTATTAAAGCGGTAGCTTGATCCGCTCTCAGCCATGCAGTAGGTGCAGACATTCACGTTATCAATCTGCGCGGCCGGGACGCCCGCGTTCACCAGCAACTGCGTCGCCAGCGCAGGCAAATCGAACCAGACGCCCTGCTGGTGAGCAGAAGCCTGAGTACGCTGCGCCAGCGGGTTGACCGGCTGCTTCTGGTGCCAGCGCAGCCCGCGGGCAAACGCCGGGTTCTGCGCTATCTCCGCCAGTTGCGGTTCAGCCAGTTCATAGCAGCAGGGCCCCATTGCCGGGCCGATGGCCACCACCAGATCCTGCGGCTCACAGCCCTGCTCGCCCAGTTTTTCCACGGCGCGGGTCAGCACGCCCGCCAGTGTTCCCTTAAGTCCGGCATGAACTGCCGCCACGATTCGCTTATTACGATCGGCGAACAGCACCGGCAGGCAGTCAGCGGTGTAGACCGCCACCGGGCGCGTTCCGCTACCGATCACGCCATCCGACTCGCAGCTTTTCGGCGGGGTATTCTCAATGTCGGTGACCACGGTCGCGCTGTGGCGCTGATGTCCCCAGGCGGCATCTGCGGGAGGCGGCTCACCGGCGGGCTGAAACGCATAATCGAGCCACTCCAGCGAATCGAGTAACGGCGAGCGCGGGATCACGGCCATAAGAATCTCCTGTTATAACAGCGTGCGTTGGGCTGCCTACAGCTTACGTTAACTGCTACATTTTTGAAGCTTCTCCTCAGACCTTTCTCACCTTAAGGATGAAATGATGAAAACCTCCGCAAAACTCGCTGCATCCGGACTGGTCGCACTGCTGCTGACCGGCTGCACCTCGTCGTCACATCAGACTGCGCAACAGCAACTTGGTCAGCAATCGGTGCTGGCGCTGAACTGGTTCCAGCAGTCTGGTGAATATCAGGCGCTGACCTGGCAGGCGTTTAACACCGCGCGCATGGCGTTTGATCAGGCACCGTCGCTGACCGGCAAACCTAAAGCGGTGATTGTCGATCTGGATGAAACCATGCTGGATAACAGCGCCTACAGTGCATGGCAGGCGAAGAACGGCCAGCCGTTCAGCAGCAAAACCTGGTCAGCCTGGACGCAGGCGCGTCAGGCCAAAGCGGTGCCGGGCGCGGTAGAGTTTGCGCGTCATGTGACAGAGCAGGGCGGCACGTTGTTCTATGTGTCGAACCGCGATCAGAAAGATTACGCCGCCACGGTTGCCAATATGCAGCAGCTCGGCTTCCCGAACGTCAGCGATAAAACGGTACGTCTGAATACCGACAGCTCCAACAAGCAGGCGCGTTTCGATGCCATCAAAAACGCGGGCTACAACGTGGTGCTCTATGTCGGCGACAACCTTAACGATTTCGGTGGCTCGACCTGGCACAAGGGTAATCAGACGCGTCGCGATTTTGTGCATCTTAACCACCAGCAGTTTGGTACGCAGTTCATCGTGCTGCCGAATCCGCTCTACGGCGACTGGGAGAGCGGAATGGCGGAAAACTACAATAAACTGACACCGGAACAGCAGCTGTCAGTGCGGGAATCGCGGCTGCAGAGCTGGAACGGTAAATAATTTGTCAAGAAAAAGAGCCTGCCCGTTCAGGCTCTGTTCAGAAATGGCCCTGATTTACTTACTGCCGTCACTATTCTGCTGCAAATCAAATTAATCATCTCTTGCTTTAATCTTCTCTTATTACAGGCATATTTAACTGGCTGTCAGCAATGAAGCCGGTGGATTGTGCTAATGGTTAATTTTTTAATTAAGAGTATTCCTGGTAAAAAGCACACCAGTTGGTATGGCAGTGAATATCCCCTGTTTTATTAATTGTATTTATTTGTCAGCGATAACTTTAATTTATTTTTATTCCTGTTTTATATAATTGATTTTATTGTCTTAATAAGGCGGTTTATTTATCTGTCCTCATTTCTGCTGCTGAATTAAATTTACCTAAACCTGACCTTTACTGACCGTTGACTGACAAATGCTGCGTTGTTAAATCGCTGTGAAATATTACGCGTGCATTGAAATTAGTTAGCGTCTATAACCTTTTTCTGTGACTGAGTTCTTATTAACCTGGCGGCTCACGCTTTATTTGTGAGCCGATACACTTTGTGATTAGCCAGGATGCGACATCCCGGTAGTAGAGAGAAGATGATTGTGACGACACTTAAACCCTTATTAGCGAAAAATCGCAGTTGGGCATTACAGCGCCGCCAGCGTAATCCGGATTATTTTAATAAATTCCTTCATCAGCAAAAGCCGCACTCACTCTGGATTGGCTGTTCTGATAGTCGCGTTCCGGCAGAAGTCTTAACCGGCTCCCATCCCGGCGAACTCTTTGTGCATCGTAATATCGCCAACATGGTGATCGAGGACGATGACAATTTACTGAGCGTGCTGCAATACGCACTCTTCTTTCTCGGCGTTAAACGCATTGTATTAAGTGGTCACTATGGCTGTGGCGGTGTGGAAGCCGCGCAAAATCTGCCAGGCAGCGTGCTGGACGGGCAGGAGAGCGCGCTGGCGAGACGCATTCAGACCCTGCGTGATGATATTCAGCATGGCCTGGCAGAAATGCCCCTCTCAGACGCGGCGCCGGGCGAACAGCTCGCTCGGCTGGTTGAGGCCAATGTTAAGGCGCAATTCGCCAGACTGGTGAAATCTGAACCGGTCAGACAAATCTGGCAATCGGGCCAGGAACTGGAGGTGTTTGGTTGTGTTTACGACCTGCGCTCCGGCCATCTCAAAGAGCTGATTCATCAATCTGCAGAGGAGCCTTCATTATGAACCTCGATACCCTGCGTCGCGATATTCCTGCGGGTCTGGTGGTTTTCCTGGTCGCCTTACCGCTCTGCCTTGGCATCGCCCAGGCCAGCGGATTACCCCCGTTTGCCGGTCTGCTGACCGGTGTGATTGGCGGTCTGGTGGTCACCTCGCTGAGTCCATCCCGGTTTGCCGTCAGTGGCCCGGCGGCGGGTCTGGTCACCATCGTCGTCGCCTCAATGGCCTCACTGGGCAGTTTCTCCGCCTTTCTCACTGCGCTGATTATTGCCGGGGCACTGCAATGCGTGTTTGGTCTGCTGCGCGCCGGGCGGTTTATTTCGCTGGTGCCAGGTAGCGTCATCAAAGGGATGCTGGCGGCGATTGGCCTGCTGCTGATTATGCAGCAGATCCCGGTAGCGCTGGGTGCCGCTGGTGATGCAGAACTGGTGTCACTGGTGACCGGCCAGATGACCTTCTCGCTGCCCGCAATCCTGGTGGCGGGTGTCGGCCTGGCTATTTTATGTCTCTGGACGACCGCGCCGGTTAAACGCATCAAAGCGCTGGCCTGGATCCCCGGCCCGCTGATTGCTGTGCTCATCGGCTGTATGGCAACGGTAGCAGGAGGTCGGCTCTTCCCTGAAATGACGCAGGGGCTGGCACGCATTTCGTTGCCAGCCTTTGACAGCGTGTCCGCGCTGGTGGCTGAGCTGGAAACGCCCGACTGGATGGCCTGGCAGAATCCGCAGGTCTGGGTCGTAGCGGTGACGCTGGCATTGGTTGCCAGTCTGGAAACGCTGCTGAGTCAGGAGGCGCTGAAAAAACTGCGCCCTCAGACGCCCGCGCCATCGCCTAACAAAGAGATGTTCGCGCAGGGTATCGGTAATCTGGCGGCCGGTTTTCTGGGTGCGATGCCGATAACGGCAGTGATTGTGCGCAGCTCGGTCAACGTCAGTGCGGGCGCGCAGACGAAGCTCTCGATTTTCATTCACGGCGGGCTGCTGCTGATATGCGGCATGTGGTTCAGCGAGATGCTGAATGCTATTCCGCTTGCCAGCCTGGCTGCCGTGCTGCTCTATACCGGTTATAAGCTGGCAACACCTAAACTCTTTGTTGAGCAGTTCCGGATGGGGGCACAGCAGTACGTGCCGTTTCTGGCCACCATCGTCGGCATTATCACGCTGGGTATGCTGGCTGGTATCGGCATCGGCATCGCCACGCAAATCCTCTACAGCATTTATAAGAGCCATCGCAACGCGCTGCAGCTTACCCGCTATGACGACCACTATGTGCTGCGTTTCCAGCAGAACCTGACCTTTATGCACAATCCAAAGCTGCAGGGATTGCTGGATGAGATCCCGGAGAATAGCGTAGTCATTGTTGATAACGACAATGCGGAATATATCGATCCCGACGTCAAAGCGGTGCTGAAAGATTTTGGTGATAACGCCGACAAACGCGGCATTCGCCTGAGTCAGTGGCCGGTTGCGGTAAAATAGCGCTTAGCGCAACGGTAACGTCGTTTAAAAGGTAAAAATCGGATATCTCGGATATCCGATTTTTTTATTTGCGAGGCATAATAAGTTCCCAGTTTCTGCTGTCATCTGATGGGGTTAGCCTCTGCAGGATAACGTTCCTGAATCAGCGCACGAAATGAGGTTTTATCGCCGGATGACATTGAGGGTATTCAGGATTTAATCATTCTGACACCACGTGCCTGTTCAGGCTGGCGTGGACAGCCAGCCTCTCTGCGACAAGGTCCGGATGTATGCGCATACAGCTGTTTGAAGTGCACAACGCTAAGAAGAACGCATTTTTGCTGTTTTTGATCACGCTTCTGTTTTGCTTTATCGGCGGACACCTGCGTTTCCCCCAGGAGCTGTCTCTGTTCTGGCCGGTCAACGCGATCGTCACTGGCATGATCGTCCGTAATCCTTTTTTGCATCAGACCCGCTCTTACCTGGCCATTTTTGCCGCGATGGTGTTTAACGACACCGTATTTTCCGGCTGGGCACTCTCTGCATTTACCCTCAACCTGGCGAATCTTCTGTTTGTGCTGGTGGCCGCCACGCTGCTGGTAAAGCACCTTCAGCACGACTCCGGCAGTGAGCGTATTACCAGTGTGCTGCGTATTTTTCCTGCCTGTCTGCTGGCTGCGCTGGCCTGTGCCAGCTGGGGATCGCTGGCACAGCAGGCTGATTTTAATGCCGGACTGGCGGTAGCATGGGGTGACTGGTTCAGCGAGCAGTTTTCAACCGGGCTGATGCTGCTGCCCTTTTTGCTGACGCGTGACTGGTCGTCGCTGTCGCCCCGCCAGTTTCTGCAAATCCGCAAGCTGGCACCGGTCATCGCTGTCATGGTTTCGCTGATGATCGGCGCAATGATGGGCGGCGCAGGCAGCCTGACGCTGCCGGTTCCGGCGCTGGTCTGGTGCGCCATTGTGTTGCCGATGCCGCTGACCACCCTGGTGATCCTGCTGACCGGCATTACCGAAATCATTCTGGTCTCTCATGGTGTGATGAACATTCAGGGCGATGATAATCTGTTGCCGCTCAGCCATCTGACCTCTGTGCGGCTGGGCGTGTCAACGATCGCGATCAGTCCGCTGATCGTAGCTGCAAGCATGGATGCAATCCGCCAGCTTAATCAGCGTCTGGCGCTGCGCGCGAATTACGATTTCCTGACCCGACTGCTGTCACGTTCCGGTTTATATGAAAGCCTGCGTGCGGAGCCGATTTTCCCGGATCGCAAAGTGGGCGTGATCCTGCTGGATGTCGATTACTTCAAAGCCATCAATGACAATTTTGGTCACGATGCAGGTGACAGCGTGCTGGAAGAGATCGCCCGACGGATGCAGCGGGTGGTGGGTAAAGCAGGGCGTATCTGTCGCTTTGGCGGAGAAGAGTTTGTGGTGGTGCTGTTCGATCAGAACGCGGAAAAGCTCTATTTTCTGGCGGAGGCGATTCGGCAGAAGATGGCGAAAGAAAAGTTCTGGCTGCAGGGCAGCACGGCCACGGTGACCGTCAGCCTGGGGCTGGCGCATGGCAGTGCCGATGAGGCGACGGAATGGCACCGCGTAATTAACCGGCTGATCTCCGCGGCGGATAAAAATCTCTATCTGTCGAAGCGCAATGGCCGTAATCAGACTTCGCCGGTTAACTACCGCACGATTACCAGCGACGTGGCGTAACGTAACGTCACGTCGCCGTGTCCGGTCAGCTGACGCTGCTTTTCAGGGTGCTGGCCTGCTGGTGGCGTTTAATCGCCAGGTCGATCAGACGGCTGATCAAATCCTGATAACTGAGTCCGGCCGCCTGCCACAGTTTCGGATACATGCTGATATTGGTGAAGCCGGGCAGGGTATTCACTTCATTAACGATAATCTCGCCGTCATCGGTCAGGAACACATCGACGCGCGCCATGCCAAAGCACTCCAGCGCAGAGAAGGCTTTGATGGCGACGTCACGGATTGCATCGCTGGTTTCCGCTGAAATGGCCGCTGGGACCACCGTTTGCGCACCGCTTTCAGAGATGTATTTGGTGTCATAAGAGTAGAAGGCGTCATGCACGACCACCTCGCCGCAGGGGCTGGCTTCAGGCGCATCGTTGCCCAGTACCGCGCACTCAATCTCCCGGCCTTTGATACCCTGCTCAATCAGCACCTTGCGGTCATAGGAGAAGGCCAGCGCCAGCGCAGCATCAAATTCTTCAATGCTATCCACTTTGCTGACGCCGACTGATGAACCCTGGTTGGCAGGTTTGATAAACAGCGGCAGGCCAAAGCGGGCAATGACTGCCTCTGCGTTCAGGTGGGCGCGTTGTGCCTGCGTGACGCTCAGCCATGGCGCGACGTTGAGACCGGCATCGCGTAACAGACGTTTGGTGAAATCTTTGTCCATGCTCACCGCAGAACCCAGCACGTCGGAACCGACAAAGGGTAAAGAGGCCATGCGCAGCAGGCCCTGCAGGGAGCCATCTTCACCCAACGTACCGTGTACGATAGGGAAGATAACGTCGATCTGCGACAGCGGATGGGCGTTGTGGCGGGTGATGATCTGCTGCTGAGTATTACCGGGCACCAGCGCGACATCTTCAGCGGCCTGATTCAGCGCGATCAGCGCCGGATTTTCAGCGTTCAGTAAGAAGTTTGACGCATCGTTAAGACGCCAGTGTCCCTGTTTGTCGATGCCCAGCAACACCACGTCAAACCTGGTTTTGTCGATCGCCTCAAGGATATTTTTGGCCGACTGCAACGACACCTCATGCTCAGCCGATTTGCCGCCAAACACAATCCCTACCCGCAACTTTGTCATCTGTTTTGCCCACTGAAAAAATCAAAACCACAAGATAGCATGGGGTTTGCGCGGGAGAACAGGGTGCGGGAGGGAATTGTGGGCTGAGGGAATAGCTTTGCGATTCTGTCGGCGTTGGAGGGTTTAGACGGCACTTTGGCACCTGTTGAGAGTGCTGAAGTGGTGGAGCAGGAGTGTGAACCTGACTGGCAGTCTGGAAACGCTGGTAAGACTGCTATTTTCGCAGCGCTTCAGAAAATGGCTTAGTGAGGTTGAACGCATTTACCCTAATCGAGCGATACGCGATCTGGCATCGTCCAGATGGCGGCGTAATGTCTCAAGGCAAGGCGCGAAACGGGCAGAAAAGCGATCGCAACTGCAGGCTAAAGCATAGAATTTCTCTGCAAGTTCCAGCGCTTCCAGCCAGATATCTCCACTGATCACATCCGACAGTGATGCTGGCCTGAGCTCATTCACGATTGCGCCACCTGCTCTGGGAGCGAACCCCATAGGCAGAACGTCGTAGGCTGGCGCAAGTGAATAGGGGCGGCCGTGAGTATTGATGAACGACAGATTTCCGTGGTGCATGTCGGTGTTACCAATTAGCATCCCGAATGCCCAGAGCCGGGCAGTACTGGCGGCAGCCTCAGGATGAACATGCCCCTGCCCGACAAGTTTATTAACCAGAACCGGCCAGATGGCACTGGCATTACCCACAAATTCAGCATCAAGCGCCCGAAGCGAGAAAATGCCGATACGACCCAACAGTCCAGTGCGGTCGAATCGGGGGATTTCGAGGAAGCGTTGACCGTTGAAATCAAATACCTCTGTCTTCACACCCAACACCTCTAGTGCAAGATGTTCGGCCAGCAGAAGGTCGCGCCAGCGTTCGCTGACCGGGTTATTGTCCGTGGCCGAGAATTTAACCAGTACATGCCCTTGATCCGTAAAGGTACAGAATTTCGGCTGTTTACCACCTGCAGACGATCCGGGCGCTTCACCGGCACCCGCCGCCAGAGCCAGTGCCGGAAATGTTGTAGCGCGCTCAACCGGAACGGGCTCTGACATCTGCAGGAACCGATCCCGTGCCTGCTCACCTATCAGCAGGTTTCCGATAGCATCATGGCCCTGTGCCAGCAGTGCCCTGACCACTTCAGAGTCGGTCCATTGCTCTGGATTCGCTGGTAAGCCTAATCCAGCTGCATACGTAGATGCATAGGCTCGTCCGAGATAACCTTGTGGCCGCATATCGAACAGCCACCACGGCAGTCTGTCACTGTGGAGACTGACTTTGTCGTTCTGCTGCATGACAAATCCGTCCGGGCGGACCGGAATCAATTTACCAAGTGGTTTAACGCGGCTCTCATCGCTGATGCGATAGATAGGTGCAGAATTGAATCCACGCCAGGCATCACGTAAAGCATATTGAATAGATGGACCTGCACCGATTCGGATAATTTCATCGCCAATGCTATTTAATGCACGAGATAGCGTAGGCTGGCTAATGCCTAATTTTCAATAAGCTGCCTTGCGGTCATGGGGCCGTGGTTGAGTAACTGGCGTATCGTTTCGGAGCGATCAGGCATGATTTGAATGGCTTTATGAATAGATTCATGAATAGGTATTTTAGCAAAGAAAGGGGGACGATCACTCTTTGTTGGGTATGGATAATCGTCCATATCGCAGAGGGGTCTCAGTAAGTTTTCTGCTATTCAGGAAGCATGACTCAAGGCCTTGATTCAACTGGCCTCATCTTTATCTGGGATTCTGTCTGTGTTTTATCATTCGTTATTTTAAATACAGGTTTGTAGTGAAGACCTGAGATCTTCTTTTTATCTTTTCCAGTTCTTCTATCTCGCTTCCCTGATTGACCTGCCCCCTGTATTAGATACAAGGCTCAGTTAGTAATGTCAGATCCTTCACTCTCAGAATTACCCTTTCTCCAGCCCGCTGCAAATTCAGACGGCGTCTGATAATTAAGCGTGGAGTGCGGGCGACATTCGTTATAATCCTGACGCCATTCACTGATGGTTTTCCTGGCATGGCTGATGTCGCTAAACCAGTGTTCATTCAGGCATTCATCGCGAAAGCGTCCGTTAAAACTCTCAATAAATCCGTTCTGTGTCGGTTTACCGGGCTGAATAAGTCGCAGCTCCACGCAATGCTCAAAGGCCCACTGGTCAAGTGCTCTACAGGTAAACTCCGGCCCCTGGTCAGTTCTTATCGTAGCCGGATAGCCGCGAAACAGCGCAATGCTGTCCAGAATACGCGTGACCTGCACGCCTGAAATCCCAAAGGCAACAGTGACAGTCAGGCATTCCTTTGTGAAGTCATTGACGCAGGTAAGGCACTTGATCCTGCGACCGGTGGCCAGTGCATCCATGACGAAATTCATTGACCAGGTCAGATTGGGCGCATCCGGGCGAAGCAACGGAAGCCGCTCAGTCGCCAGACTCTTACGACGTCGTCTGCGCTTCACACTCAGGCCGTTAAGGTGATAAATGCGGTATACCCGCTTGTGGTTGACGTGAAGGCCCTCGCGACGCAATAACTGCCAGATCCGCCGGTAACCAAAGCGACGGCGTTCAGGCGCCAGCTCTGTGATGCGTAAAGATAGCTGTGCGTCAGCAGCCGGACGCTGAGCTGAATAACGGCAGGTTGAAAGAGACAGACCTGCCAGCCTGCTGGCACGACGTTGCGACAGACCGGCGACCTCACACATGACTTCCACGGCTTCCCGCTTCTGGTCTGTCGTCAGAACTTTCGACCCAGAGCCACCTGAAGCGTCTCCTTATCCAGCATGGCTTCGGCGAGCAGCTTCTTAAGGCGCGCGTTCTCCTCTTCAAGTGACTTAAGCCGCTTTACCTCAGGGACTTCCATGCCGCCAAACTTCTTACGCCAGGTGTAGAAAGTAGCGTCAGAAATAGCATGCTTACGGCAGAGTTCCCGGGCAGAAACCCCGGCTTCAGCCTCGCGGAGAATACTGATGATCTGTTCGTCGGAAAAACGCTTCTTCATGGGGATGTCCTCATGTGGCTTGTGAAGACATTACTAACATCGCGGTGTGTTAATCAATGGGGAGCAGGTCATAACGGCAAGCCAAGGTCCGCTATGAGCGAACATTGCTAATAGCATTCTGTGTGAATCAACAGGGCGCAGGTCACAGCTAACCGATGATATAGATGCTTATCTTTTGCTGGCAAGTATAGTCTTGAACATCCAAATAGAATGGCGCAGTAATTTACATACTGTTTATAAACAGTTATCTTTAGTTCTTAGATGGTATGTGAGAAGACACCTTAATACATGTCCCTTTCATTGTAATGAAAGAAAGCCGTGTACTCATTGATTGATACGGTTTTTTGCATATCCTCTTAGTAATTTAAAGTGCCTAACTTAAGCGACATGCATACTGGAAATGACAAATGATAAAGACACTCTCTCTTAAGTTTTTCAAATCATTTAAAGAGATGGAAAAGCTAAATATTGAAAAGTTAACTGTGATTGCCGGAAAAAATAGTTGTGGTAAGTCTTCAATATTTCAAAGTCTCTTACTGCTAAAGCAAACGTTATCTAGTAAATCAAAAGCTCAACTTGAATTGGATGGTGAATACCTTACTTTCACAAATTTAAAAGAATTATCCTTTTCGATACCAAGTATTGATCGTGCTACTATTGCTTATGGGTTTGAGATTTCAACCTCTTCTTTCCAGGGTAGCATAAACTTTAGTTTTAAAAACAAAAAGAAAGCCGATTACTATCTTCCTGAAATAAACTCATTTTCTACGATAACTAATAATAAAAAGAAAGTTGATTATTTAAAGCTAAAGTTGAACAAAAACGACCTCCCTTCTTTTATGAAGGATTATATGACTGATATAGATGGGGATCTGAAGCCAAGAACTAGGTTTGAATATTTTTATCCAGGGCTTATAGAGTTTTATGGAGATGATAAAAATAAATCTCATGACGGCTTAAGCTCATTTGGATTGCCTATCGATGCCTTCTATGAAAACGAGGGCTATATTATCAGGAATTTTATTAAAGACATAACAAAAATACGGTATTTAGGCCCTTTGCGTGCAATGCCTAAGCGTGCATATGTCCATTTTAGTGAAGTTGCAAAAGAATTGCTCCCTTCTGGTGAGAATGCTGCTCATATATTGTGGGCAAGGCAAAATGATACGGTGAAATTTAATGGGGAGCAATTAAAATTAAAAGATGCACTAAACGAATGCATAAAAGTTATGGGATTAAGCCAGCAGATAACTCCTGATCGGGTGGGGGATTTAATTTATCAAATAAATCTTAGCAACAATAATTGCTCCTCTGGCGTTTCCATTTCCGATGTTGGGTTTGGGTATTCTCAAGTTATCCCTATTATTCTCATGTGTTTACTCAGTGAACCTGGCACTCTAATTTTATTAGAGCAACCAGAGATTCACTTACATCCTTCAAGTGCTGCAAACCTTGCTGATTTGTTTCTAAGATTTATAAAAGATGGTCGAAGGGTGATGGTTGAAACCCATAGTGCTGAACTAATCAGTCGCTTAAGACTTAGAGTCATAGAAGATCCAAGTATGAAAGATGATATAAATATTGTGTTCGTAGAAAATAATAACATGGATGATTCTGAAGGCTCTAGTATTACCCAGTTCAAAATCGATGAGGATGGCATGTTTCCTAATTATCCAGATGGATTTTTAGATGAATCAACTAAACTGGCTGATTCGATAATCAAGGCCAGAGTTAAAAAAAACAAAAAAATAAAAGCTCCTTGGGATGAATAAAATGCCAAGAATAACATTTTGCCCGCATCATATACTAGATATTGACGTTGATCTCGATCCGAGAGTAATTGAAGCTTTTTATATCTCTCCATTGGTGGATTTCATAAAGGCAGCAAATTCTTCTGATTTGAAAGTTTGCATTTCACATAACCTCTTGGTTATGTTTGAGGACAAACATCCGTGGTCTCTTTCAAATGATTCTAAATGGTCAAAATGGATTGCTGATTGGTATGGAGTATTAAAACCACTGTTTGATGATATGGAGATTATTACACATCAAGATACAAAGGATGAAAGGTCAATTAGATGCTCTGGTATTTCGGAAGAGGTAAATAATATTTTTTCCAATTTCCTTAACACAATTGCTTCACATGGTCTATATGATGGCTTGAATGAGGAGTCAGTATTTACCCCGACACCTTGGTGTTCGAATTTTCATGATTTTATAACCATAAAAACACCAGAGCAAATAAATTTTGCCCAATATACTTGGTATAAAATATATCCACACAGTCTACCTTGCATAGGCAATTTCCCTTTTGTTCCACCTGATGACTGGCGCAGAAATAAGAATCCAAGAAAGGCTGGAGCACCAAGTTATGGTTATATCGATAAAATGAGGCGTGAATGGTGTTGGGATAAACTTCATGACAATCATTGGGATGTGCAAAATCAGGGCGGGGGAAGAGGTAACTATTGTAATGTCACTCCAGATGGTGAAATTTTATGAAAAACTTTCGCATTAAAAAGTCGGAAACATTTATAATTTTTAATCTGAATTGATTTTATTTTCACAAATCAACCCACCATAATACAAATGCTGCCGGATTGAGCCCCGGCAATACCTTTGCGCTAACGGGGACGTTATGCGCATTTACAATGAGCAAATCACCTTACCACAGATGCAGAAATGCATCTGCAATTTTCTGCATTCTGCATTCTGCATTCTGCATTCTGCATTCTGCGGTTTTCGTTAAGGGGCCGTATGATCCTCCCAGCAGATTCAGCCACTGCTGGATGACGGTCAGTGCTGCTTCCGCCTTTAGGTTAAACCGTGGCGCGCAAAGCGCAGCCTTTCACAGAACGCACTTTTTCTGACCTGCTCCCAATTGATTAACCTACTGCAATGTAAGCATCATTCGCCACCGGCACAAAGCGGACAAGCTAACTGAGCCAAAGGCCCGCTGTGTGCGAGGAACGGAAGTTTGGGCATGAGATTACTACATAGATAACTTTAAGATGCGTGTTAGATGCCAAGTAATGGATTTGCTTTCGAAAATATAGGCATTCTTTGGGCCGAGATCTTTTGATAGGGAAAGCAGTCGCTATAGAATTTACTCTCTTGAGGAACCAGATACTAATTGGCTTTTAACAAATGAGATAATATCCTTTTAGAATGTGGATAAGCAGGAGAAAATTTATGATAGCTATAATAAATGACCTCGTCAGTATCCCGGTGGTTTCCGCAGTTCTTCTTACCATCATCGGAGCTATTACAAAAAAGTATATTCAATTTCATCGCAGAGACTTTTTTTCACGCTCATCCTCCGAGCAGATAAAAGCAGTTGAGTGGCTTAGGAACTCTTCTGCACCAACGTCCGATCCGTTAGCTAAGGCGGAACAGCAGTTCCGTCTACAGTCGTTCGGACTACACAGAGAACGGGATTTATCTTACAAAATCATATGTTTTTATTCAGAACATAGGCAGTCATTTATTCCGTCCTTGAAGGCAGTCTTACGTTACCAAGGGATGTACACAATCGCTGATGGAAATATATACCCTCATAAATTCCATAAGTGGTTAGTACCTTTAGTGTTAATATGGTTACTATTGATTATCGTTACTGAGATATATAGGGGTTATTTACACAGTTATGGCATAGAGACTTTAATATCTTTATTCGTCTTTGTTGTGGCTTTTATAGTATGGTGCTGGGTTGCTGCTTGTGCTGTGAGAATATCAAGCATCAGTAAACATCTCAATACCTATACCCCTCCCGCAAATGACTTTAAAGCCAGTACAAGCGATTTCTGTTCAATACTCAATAATAAATATCCTTAGTGTGGCTGATCTGCTCCTCATTAATACTTATATCCCGCTATTAGTGACGTCCGCTTTTGGCACAAAGCGGACTTGCAACAGGGTACACCTTCTGAGAGCGCATAGTGGAAATTTGCAAGGAATCACTGACATCTTAAAGTTTTAATCAACGGGAAGCTGCTCAGTGATTTTCGTCTCGGATTTTTCAAATACCAGCAGCTTACTGCCTTATGCAGACGCACAGTCGCATGCAAAGCCTGACATTTCATCAAGCGCCTGCAGTGCTAACTGCCGCTGATTTCTAGTGCTGTTCACTAAGTTAAAACACAAGGTGTGTGTCTTTCTCACACCAGTCAAGACATGCTTGTTTTATATACAAAGGCTGATGGTAGGGTTTTCAAATTCTGATCATTGCGTTGTTTACCGTTTGACGGTTTTGATCATTATCCAGTGATCAGAATTCATGATCATATTCTTCAGCGACTGTTATAAAAAAAATCACATCCAGGGTTTAATCAACATTGGGTCAAAAAGCCCAATCGGAAAGTTAAAAAGATACTGGCGGGCAGTGGTAACGTTCAAACCATAGAAATCCGCATATTCTCTGACGTTACAATGCCTCAGCCATGCATCACTGTAATAGTTATCAAAATGCTGAGCCCAGATATCACTCATTGGCTGTCGCGATAACTGACGATACGCTGTACGTTGGGGAAGCTGATACTCAGAAATGTATTCCTGAACCGTAAGCCGCTGCTGCTGGTGGAACTGCCGTCGATGATAAACCCAAAACAGCACACGGATTGCTGCGCCGCCGCATTTATGCAAGTTGTCATACATCACACGTTGAGGGAGCTTACGCGCTTTTGCATATTGCTGCTGCGTTATGCCACATAATATTGCTTCACGACGATAATTTTGTTTGTGGTAAGCCCACTGGATGCGCCACGTATCACTCCAGAAGTTGTAGTCCTTGTAATGCACGTCGCACTCTATGGCAGGCAGCAGGAAACGCTCAAACAATTCATCCAGCGTTGCAGGCAGAGCATGCAGATGCTGCTTTCTTTGCAGACGCTGTTCATCAGTCAGCGGCACAATTTCATAACCGGTTAGCCAATCAATGCCGCCTACATAAGTCTTCATTTTACGATTAAGTGAATGGGGCACCGAAATTTTAACGTTGCTGCTTGTTGCGTTTTCCATTTTTATAAACTTTAAAAACATTTACAGCCAGAATGCTAGTAGCCACGGATTGACCAGATTAGCCGGATAGTTACACAAATAGCGGCTCGCAGTAGACGGATTTAAGTAATACCAGCGGCAATACTGTGAAACGCTGATATTGCATGGCCAGTAATAGCTGTAGTAGCGCTCAAAATGACGGTACCAGTGAGGATTCAGTTTAGTGCCAGCTACGACGCTATTACCGTCAGGCAGGCGGCCCCTGAATGTACTAAAACGCTGCAGCGCTCGTCTGAGCGCCTTCATTGGCAGTGAGGCAGCCTTATCCAATTGTTGGCTATCTGACAAAGTCAGTGCCGTAGGCTTACCAGCAGAGTGCTCTACGGGTGTGAAAAGCGAATCCAGCTTTCCAGAAAGGGGGCAATGCGGTTGTGCCCGATAAAAATCAGCAGTTTGAGTACGTAATTGCGCAGTTTTAGTATGTTTGTCTTTTTTCAAATGCGGGTAATGCCGAGTTCCGGAACGTGCGATGTCCTTAGCAATTCCTTCCTTAAAGTGCTGCTTAGCAAAGTAACTCACCCGCAGTAGCAACGCGGCCATAGCCTCAGTGTCGTTCTTTCGAATTAAGTAGTAACCATGCTTTGGAAACCAGACCGTTCCGCCCGTTGCTATTTTCCATCAGCTCTCCACCAGCTTGTTAATTTTAAGAGGATGACGCACGCAGTTGCCATCAACCATCAGCAGGTAATGATAATGCTGTGCTGGTGCCTGATTCTGTTCTCTGACCCAAAACACCTGAGCAAAGCTTTTGGGATACTCCTTCCTTAAAGCAGGAATCAATAGCTGATGAAAGCGGGTAATAACACGGTTGTCAGGCGTGTACTGAGGCAGATGAAAATCATATCGGATTGCCAGAAAGCGAGAGCAACTGACATAAGCTCTATCAACTGCCTTGAACAAAGAATTCATGATCCTCACATCCTGCTGATGCTCTTCAGGCATGACTGGCCAGAGAACATCGTCATACAGAAACTCGCCTTTAGCCCGGATACCCGTACCGATGGCCGGTAATGATTCCGGTATGTTTCAGTTCCCGCCAGAGGGTACGCTGGTTGAGGTCGGTTTTACCGGCGGAAGCCCGGACAAGCCGCTTGTGCGCCAGACGATACCGGAAGGGGCCAGCCTGCCGGACGTTAAGCCGGGCGAACAGCTACAGCAGCAGCGCGCGGAAGTACCACAGCGGATAACGCAGGCCGGAGACTGGGAGCGCCAGACCGATCAGGCCATCCGTGAAACGTCCATGAGCCGGGAGGTTAAAGCCGATACGGAAACGCGTGAGCTGGTCAGCAGGGAAACGACAGTGAAAGCAACGGACAGGACCACGGTGATCGGAACGGCGTCACTGATGGCCGGAGCCATTCAGAACGTAACCACCGGCAGTTACAGCGTGGCTGCACAGCAGAATCAGCTGATCACAGTGGGCGGCAATGCGGAAACGGACGTCACCGGCAGCGCGGCGATAAAAGTCGGGCAGGCACTGACTGAGAAAATCGGCCAGCTGCGCCAGAGCATTGCCGGGACGCGTCAGGAAATTATCGCGCCGGTGGTATGGATTGGTTCAGAAAAGATTAATGTAGCCCAACTGATGCTTGATACCGTGGCGCTGGTACAGCAGCTGGCTGACCAGCTGGCCAGCCATACGCACCCGTCAACCGGCCAGCCCACGAACAGCAGCGCAATCGCACAGAGTGGCCAGCAGGCAGCCGCGCTCAGTACGAAATATTCCCCCGTCATCGGCAAATAAGCCAGCACACTGGCCCGCTATCACAGCGGGTTTTTTATTACCCTTCACCAGAACGCCTCAGACGCATGATGCGCCATGCAAAGGCGCGCCCTTCAGGCACGACAACCATAAACAGATCATCCGCACAGCGTGGCACTGGCTGCGCGTCAGCACGGCAAAATAATCGCTGCACAGACAAAATCGGCGCTACACCGCACCCGCCTGCAGGTTTTGGATCATAAAAATTTTTCAGTTTTATTTTTTTACAAACAGTATGACCAGAGCGCATGGCTGCTGGCTTGCTACCAGAGTTTGTCAACTGAACAGAATGAAAAGAATTTCAGGTTTTTTCAGTTTTAAGGATCTCGATTAGGTCGGAAGCAAGTCTTAAGGTGTTGAAAAAAAACATTTTTGTTGATTTTACGCGAACTGCCGGATCTCACAAGGATCTCAAAGGCTCAAACTCATATGAAAGAAAGTGCAGGCAGGCCAAGAGCTGCGAGAGAATAAATGAAGTTTAACAACTGAAAAAGACTAAATCAGAAAGGTACAAACTTTCCAAAAGGAAAGCCGCAGAATTTGCGGCTAACAGATATTGCATTTGAAACGATGCCTTGCAGTGGCAATATTAATTAGTTTCTCTTTTATGAATTGACTCAAGATGGGTGTTGATGCCTGTCTTACCAATTTCTATAAACGGGAAAGTTATGATTTCATCGATCTCTTTGACCTGATGGAGAATAACTTTCACTAATGAGTTTATATCCCAATCATTATTCTTTTTGGCAATTTTATAAATAATCTGCCCTGCTTGTGTTAGTGGTACGTAAGTTAATGACAGATCCTGTTCATGATCATAATCAGAGAAGATTAAATATGCATTCCCATTGATGTAGTGCCCAATTTTTTTACTTTGGTCAGCATACGTAACAACTGTTTTAGACCACTTGGTGCTACGGTAAACTCCTGCAAATGTGACTAAACCAGCTTCAACCAATGTATTTATATCCGCCTCATGTATATGCTGGCCTGTAACTAACGCTTGATCAAATATAACATATTGCCCCATTTTATTAAAAAGTTCAGCTTCAACTTTTGTAAGGTTCCTGAGTACATCCATTATTCGAAAAGGAATGGTGTTAGGAGATTTCATTTCTTCGGCTAAAACCAGCCCCCAAAGCTTTTGGGTATATTCTTCGCTAACAAGTTTTGCTTCTTCTCTCCATCTATTGAAAAAATCCTTCGATAAGTCTTTTTCTTCAATAACACCACTGTCGATAAATTGGCGCACTGCTTCTTTTGCACACCCTGAAATATTAGAGATCTCTTCATTCATTGTGGCTCGAGAAATAATCTCTAGTTTGTTGTTATCATTCTCAAGGGGGACTTCTTCTAGCTTTTTTTTATCAATGTTAAATACAGCTAAGCCATCTTCCAATTTTTCGATATCTCTCGATTGCTGTATTTCAATCAATGTCATTAATCTTTTTTGCTGAGCATGTTTAACGCCAAATAATAATTCAAAAAGTTTATTCAATGCATTTGGGGTATGCTCAATAACCGGCTGCAGATCTGCTTTTACCTCAGCGTTAACGTTAACTTTAATGTCAGCGTTATCCATAGAATTACCTCAGATAGTATTGATTATGATTAGTTCACAAAAGTGGGAGGCAGATACCCCCCCCTTAATCCATGAAAATGCTATCTGCAGAGCTCTTCGCCAATTTCTGCTAACATCTTTGACCTCTCATCAATAAAGACTTCGAAGTTATCAGTAAAGAGGGATGGTGGTATAATGTGAGACCTAAGTATTGATGGTATATCACCTGTCATTTTAGCTTTATAAACGCTAGGTTTATCGCCGCCGATAGTTCTGTTATTAGCCCTTGAGATAAAACAAAAGTTTGCTAAGCAACTTTCATGTATAGATTGAGTCTGGCCACTTTCTCTCAAATATGCTTTTGGCATTAGATGATGGAATTCTTTCTTATTGCACTGTCGTATTTTTTCATCAAGACCAATTTGGCTGCCATCAATAAAATTGATCGGTTTGCTCCTTGCGAGCATCAAGACTAAAGTGTTTGTAAGTACTGTTTTTAAGGAAAATCTTTCATTTTTAAATTTTTCTGGGCTAACGATCGCTGAAAATTCACCGAGCTTGTTTGGTTGGTGGTTTTTTAGGTTCAATATCTCATTAATATCTTGGGAAAGATTTCTCATAGTGCCATGACTATACCTCTGAGAAAAACTTACTCGCCAAAACCATCTTGATATAGTTTTACGCTGTCCATCAGTATATGAATGTTCTTTATTGCCGCTTACTGAAAAGAAAACGCAAAGTGGTACTAATATATATTGATATGGCAGGTTATTAATAGAGTGTACGTTAAATTCGGCTTTCAAAAAATCCAAAGCACCTTTAAGTCCATTGATAACTTCATCAAATCTCTCGCGAACAACAGAGCCGTTGAGGTTGACTAAGCTTTCAGGCTGACAAGAAGTTGCTAATACCGCTGCCGTGCAACGTAATAAAAGGCTTATATTATCTGATAATTCAGAGAATCCATAAGCTTCTAACTCTTCGATCAAGTCTTCAAATTGGCTTTGTAACTGAAAATCTTCACTCCAAGTCCATGCAGATAAAAGTTGTAATGTATCCAGTGGAACGCCCTGCCTATTAATTCTTTCAAAGATGATGGCAACCTTCTCCTTTTCCTCCGTTCTAAAAGCTTGAACTGGAATTCTTGCTTCTTTAAAACGTGTTTGAACATCATCTATTTTCAAAGCTGTTTGATCGTCTAAATCTTTAGTTTTTCTCCTATACTCCGTGGTATCAAATAAACAACGTAATGGAAAGTGCTTTGTTTCGTCTACTTCTTCATATGATAAAGCTACAAACTGACTTTCTTGTACGTCTTCAGTTTGAGTAAAGTCAAAATATATATCTTTCCAATTGGTTTTTATAACTTGTTTTAATTCTGTTTGAAATACGCCGAATATTGATGTGATTCTTTGTTGTCCATCAAGTACGTAATCAATAGGGAAATCGACTTGCGGGTCAGGTAATTTGAAAGGCCCAAGATCGCGCTCTGTTTTTAAAGGCTCCTTCGTTCGCCAAAAAAGCACTGAACCAAAAGGATAACCTTTATAAATACTATCAATAAGGAAAGCGACTCTATCAGGCTCCCATACAAATCCACGCTGAAAAGCTGGGATTCTTATTTGTCCGCGGTAGACTGATTCAATAATTTCTCGAATAGTTTGATGTTCCATCATTCACCCATACTTTTGCTCAGGTTTATTGTTTTTTATCTATTAATAACTCAGGTAAACCAAGTTACCTATAAATAGATAGGTAGGTTGCTTGTCAATCAGAATCATATTAATAAATTAAAAAATATGAAAGCTATAGTGTAAAAAAATTTTGTCGCCACTTTGCCGCCATATTTTAAAATTTCTTGCTTAACTTCATGAATTATAATTTTAATATTAATTGGTCAGGTATTTTTGCAATACATTTCATCATAAGGATAGCGGCCGGACTCTGGGCCTAACTTGCCCGCTATCTTCTTATAAGGATCAGACGCTAATTCGGATGCTATCAGCCCCAGCCTGTTTTCTCATGCGACACTCGCTATTGGGATAACAAAAAAGCCACTCAGTAGAGTGGCCTAATCACATGATTTTAAAGCTAAAATTTGGTGGCCCCTGCTGGGTTTGAACCAGCGACCAAGCGATTATGAGTCGCCTGCTCTAACCACTGAGCTAAGGGGCCAGCGGAGCGGGGATTATAAAGTATCTCTTCAGGGCAATCCAGCACTCCGCCACCGGTTGCTGAAATAAGCAGCAGCAATTTAGCTGCTGATTTCTATAACAAATCTGGCAACTCGTGAAGCTGAAGTCGCAAAACGGCACGGATAATGCTTCTCCGTACCGTTAACGAAACCGGACTTCAGCCGCGATGAGTTTATGCTAACTCAGTTCTGACCATAGCGTGATGCCGATTTATCCCGTGAAAGGTGAGGAACCATTGCACCACGCGCCCGATCGTAGTTATGCCACATCTGCAGATCCTCCAGCGCCGGAATAGTTACTGCTTCTTTGCTGTCCAGACCGGCAAGCGCGGCGTCCACCATCTCATCCACGTCCATCAGCATCTCAGCTGGGATTTCATTGATCGACTGGCCGGCACGGTCAAAGATTTCGGTGCGGGTTGCGCCGGGTAAGACGGCCTGAACCTGCACGCCGCTCCCGGCGAGTTCACGCTGCATGGCCCGTGTCAGCGTCAGCACGTAAGACTTGGTGGCGTTATAGGCGCCATTGAACATCTCGTGCATCAGTGACAGCACCGAGGCGATATTAATGATGATGCCGTGACCGCGTGCTTTAAACGCCCGGCCAGCCGCCTGTGCCAGACGGGTTGGCGCCAGAATGTTTAACGCCAGCATGCTGTTAATGCGCGTGATGTCCGCCTCCAGAAACTCGCCTTCCACACTCATGCCTGCGTTATTCAGCAGCAGCGTAATCTGAGCGTTGTTGGCCAGCTCTGACTCCATGCGCTGCAGGTCCTGCTCCCGGGTTAAGTCAGCCTTCATCACGGTCACCTGAATGGCGTGCTGCTGTGTCAGTGCGTCCGCGAGGGTGGTGAGTCGTGCCTGATCCCGGGCGGCCAGGATCAGATCATAACCGCGTGCTGCCAGTCGTTTTGCATAGGTCGCGCCGATACCGCTGGATGCGCCGGTGATTAATGCTGTGCCTGATTTTGACATCTTTTCTTCCTCATATGATGAACGTCATAATGACTATAAATATGACGTTCATCATATCGGCCGTCAAGCTGGAATATGATGACCGTAATAATTACTATAATAGCCAGAAGCTACCGGGCAGAAACCAAAGGAAATAAGATGGAGAAGCAGAGCAGCAAAGCACAGACGCGGCAGCGTATCCTTGATGAGGCGGCGCGTGTCATGCGTGAAACCGGCACCGAAGGAATCGGTGTAGCGGCGCTGATGAAGCGGGTAGGGCTGACACACGGCGGTTTTTATGCGCATTTTGCGTCACGTGAGGAGCTGGTTGAGGAGGTGCTGAAGCATATGTTCGCTGAAGCCGATATCTTTAAGCCCGTTCAGTCCGTGACCCAGCCAGCGCAGCAGCTGGCAGACTTTATTGATAGCTATTTATCCGAGGCGCATCGCAATGCACCGGCGCAGGGCTGTCCGCTGGCAGCGCTGGTGAGCGAAATGGCGCATCTTCCCCAACCGACGCGACAGATCTTCGCCCAGGGCTTCAGTACGATGCATGCCAGTCTGACGCAGTTGCTGAGTGAGCTGGGGTGGACGGATGCGGATACGCTGGCTTCAAGCATGATGGCAGAGATGATTGGCGCGCTGGCGCTGGCGCGAGCCTGTCCGGATGCGGAACAGGCCAGCCTGCTGCTGCAACGCAGTCGAGCCGCGCTGAAGCAGCGCACGCTGGAGGTCGCAGCATGAGTGAACACGCTATCCGCGACATCATCAGTTCCGGTCTTGATGTGCTGTTCTGCGGCATTAACCCTGGCCAGTCAACGGCCCATCAGGGGTTCCACTTTGCACATCCCGGTAATCGCTTCTGGAAGGTAATCTATCTGGCGGGATTTACCCGGGAACAGCTGAAACCCGAGGAAGAACAGCGCCTGACGGAAACCGGCTGCGGCATCACGATGCTGGTCGAGCGGCCCACGGTGCAGGCGAATGAGTTAGCACCTGATGAGCTGCGGGACGGCGGCGAACGCCTGATGCAGAAGGTACTGAATTATCAGCCCGCCGCGCTGGCGATTCTGGGTAAAGATGCGTTTCGTCGTGCCTTTAAGCAGAGCAAAGTCGAATGGGGGAAACAGCCGATCTGTATGGGAAAGACGCAGGTATGGGTATTGCCGAATCCCAGCGGTCTGAATCGCGCATCACTGGACGAAATGGTTGGGGCGTATCGTCAGCTCTGGCTGGAGCTGCATCCGGAGAGCAACTGAATCTGCGAAGGGCAGGGGAGAGGCGCTAACAGGCAGGCATAAAAAACCCCGGCGAACCGGGGTTTTTGTCAGACTTAATCGTCGAGGAAGCTACGCAGCACTTCCGAACGGCTCGGATGGCGCAGTTTACGCAGGGCTTTCGCTTCAATCTGACGAATACGTTCACGCGTAACGTCAAACTGTTTGCCCACTTCTTCCAGCGTATGGTCCGTGTTCATATCAATACCGAAACGCATGCGCAGTACTTTCGCTTCACGCGCGGTCAGGCCAGCCAGCACGTCGTGGGTAGCAGAACGCAGGCTCTCTGAGGTAGCAGAATCCAGCGGCAGCTCCAGCGTGGTGTCTTCGATAAAATCGCCCAGATGTGAATCTTCATCATCACCAATCGGCGTCTCCATTGAGATCGGCTCTTTAGCGATTTTCAGCACTTTGCGGATTTTATCTTCCGGCATCAGCATGCGCTCAGCCAGCTCTTCCGGCGTCGGTTCACGGCCCATCTCCTGCAGCATCTGGCGCGAAATACGGTTGAGCTTGTTGATGGTCTCAATCATATGCACCGGAATACGGATGGTACGCGCCTGGTCAGCGATAGAGCGGGTGATAGCCTGACGGATCCACCAGGTCGCATAGGTCGAGAACTTGTAACCACGGCGATATTCAAACTTATCTACCGCTTTCATCAGGCCGATATTACCTTCCTGAATCAGGTCGAGGAACTGCAGACCGCGGTTGGTATATTTCTTGGCAATCGAAATAACCAGACGCAGGTTCGCTTCCACCATCTCTTTCTTGGCGCGACGGGCCTTAGCTTCACCGATCGACATGCGACGGTTAATGTCTTTAACCTGCTCAATGGTCAGGCCGGTCTCTTCTTCAACCTGTGCCAGTTTCTGCAGGGAACGCATCACGTCATCCTGCACTTCCAGCAGCTTCTCAGACCACGGCTTGTTCATTGCCAGTGCGGCTTTGAACCAGCTTTCATTAGTTTCGTTGCCGGTAAACAGCGTGATGAAGTTTTTCTTTGGCATTTTGCACAGCTCAATACAGAGCTTCATGATCAGACGTTCCTGGGTACGGACACGTTCCATCATGGTGCGCATGCTGCCTACCAGGTAATCGAACTGCTTCGGTACCAGGCGGAACTGCTTGAAGACGTCGGAAAGGTTCTGGATTTCGGCAACGGCAGCAGCATGACTGCGACCTTTGCTTTTAATCACGTCGCGGGTGGTTTCATACTGCTTACGCAGGTCAGAAAACTTCTCGCGTGCCAGTTCCGGGTCGATAGAGTTATCGTCGTCGGAGCTGTCATCATCCTCTTCATCTTCTTCATCGTCGTCGTTACGATCGGCTTCAGAAAGTTCAGAACCCACGTGCGTTGCCGTCGGGGCCAGATCTTCTTCTGCGTTAGGATCGACGAAACCCGTGATCAGATCGGAAAGGCGTGATTCACCTGCTTCAACTTTGTCGTATTGATCCAGAAGATAAGTAATCGCTTCAGGGTATTCGGCTACAGAACACTGAACCTGGTTGATACCGTCTTCAATACGCTTGGCGATGTCGATTTCGCCTTCACGCGTCAGCAGTTCAACGGTACCCATTTCACGCATATACATGCGAACCGGGTCAGTGGTGCGCCCGATTTCAGATTCAACGCTGGATAACACCTGAGCGGCAGCTTCCGCGGCATCTTCGTCAGTATCGGAGCTGTTTTCATTCAGCATCAGATCGTCGGCATCCGGGGCTTCTTCAACCACCTGAATACCCATGTCGTTAATCATCTGGATGATGTCTTCGATCTGATCTGAGTCGACGATATCTTCCGGCAGATGGTCATTGACCTCAGCATAGGTCAGATAGCCTTGCTCCTTACCACGGGTGACAAGAAGCTTGAGCTGTGACTGCGGGTTTTGCTCCATAAGACGGTATCCACACTTCTGTTAAATTAGATTGGTGTCGGTCGGCAGCGCGCCAACAATAGCAGTGAAGGCGTTTAATTCTTGCCGCTGCCTTCGTCGCGGCGTGGGCTTTGCCCAACAGTAATCGGCACTTAAGCCGCTTGTATAAATTTTTGGTGGTGCAGGCCTGGCTTACTCGCCATTCTGCTTCCCGGCAGTGCTCGCTCTCCTCACGTACTTCAGTACGCTCCGGGAGCTGTGCGCTGGCGATAACCAGACTGGCTTCGACGCCTGGCCTTTCAAATTTGTGCTGACGGCCTGGCTTAACGCTCCCGGCCTTAAAACAGCCACGCCGCCCTTCGTCAGAACGGGCAGCGTGCTAATTATTTTCTGGCAAACGCCTGACTGAGTGTCCAGAGTTCGCGGCGCTCATCGGCGCTCAGTCCCTGGGTGCGTTCACGCGCAATTAAAAATTCCAGGCGCTCTTCAAGAGCAGAATCATAGATGCTGGCCAGCGAGTCCTGAAACACCGCTTCGGCTTCTTCATCTACTATCATGTGGTTCCAGATCGCCAGTGTTTCAAGCGTCTGACTAAAATTTGTTCCGCGATATAACTCTAGTAGCTGTCCGGTGGTCAATCCAGGATTCTCAGTACAACGACCCACTAACTCAATAAATAGCGGTAAACCCGGCATTTTTGACTCAGACAGCCCATCAAGCGAAGGCACCAGGGTCGCCAGCTGCGGGTTCTGAATCAGCAGGGCGATCAGCACGCGCATGGTGGTCCGTTTCAGCGGTGGCGCAACCGGCGCCGTTCCGCTTGCGGCCAGCTTTGGCATCAGCTTTTCAAGCTGATTGTCATCAAGAATACCGAGCTTGTTCCCCAGCTCCTGACGCATATAAATACGTAAGGTCTCACCAGGGATCTGCGTAATCAGCGGTAAAGCCAGCGTGCTCAGACGCGCTTTTCCGTCGCGTGAGCTCAGATCAACCTGCGGCAGCAGGCTATCAAACAAAAACGAAGAGAGCGGCATCGCCTGCTCCATCCTCGCCTCAAAGGCGGCTTTACCCTCTTTGCGTACCAGCGTATCCGGGTCTTCACCATCGGGTAAAAACATAAAGCGTAGCTGACGACCATCATTCATGTAAGGCAATGCGGTCTCAAGCGCACGCCATGCTGCTTCACGACCCGCCCTGTCGCCGTCGTAACAGCAGATCACGGTGTCGGTACTGCGAAACAGCAACTGAATGTGTTCAGCCGTGGTGGAGGTGCCTAACGACGCAACAGCATAATCGATGCCGTACTGCGCCAGCGCAACCACGTCCATGTATCCCTCGACCACTAACAGGCGGGCGGGTTCAGGATGGTTCTTAACGGCTTCATAAAGGCCATAAAGCTGGCGGCCTTTATGGAAAATAGGGGTTTCCGGTGAGTTCAGATACTTCGGCGTATCGTTACCCAGTACGCGACCACCAAAACCGATGACGCGTCCGCGTTTATCGCGGATCGGAAACATGACGCGGTCGCGAAACCGGTCATAGGTACGGCCTTTGTCATTGCTGACCAGCATGCCCGCTTCCATCAACGATTCGCGATCTTCCGATTGCTTACCAAAACGCTTGAGAACATTATCCCAGCCGGCTGGCGCGTAACCTATGGCGAAATGATTGATGATGTCGGCGCTCAGACCACGACGATCAAGATAATCGCGTGCTGGCTGCGCACTGGATTGCTGCAGACCCTGCTGATAAAAACCGTTCAGGTTCTCCATCAGCTGATACAGGCTCTGGCGCTGATGGCGTTCCATCTGGCTGGGCCCGCTGCCTGCTTCGTAAGGCACGTCTAAACCGTGGGAAGTGGCTAACTCTTCAATACTTTCAACAAACTCCAGACGATCAAAGTTCATTAAAAAGTCGATAGCGTTGCCATGTGCACCACAGCCGAAACAGTGATAGAACTGCTTTTCGCCGTTTACGGTGAAAGAGGGCGTTTTTTCATTATGGAAAGGACAGCACGCATGAAAATTCTTACCCTGCTTTTTCAGCTTAACGCGGGCATCGATAAGATCCACGATATCCGTGCGGGCAAGTAAATCATTGATAAATACGCGTGGAATTCGTCCAGCCATACGCCCCAGATTTTCAGCTCATAAACGGCAACAAGCCGCGCTTCCTTTCGGAAAGCACGGCCTTTTACTTGACTCTGTCTGCGTGAATCACGCGGTGGAGGCGGACCTCCGGAACGACTTAGTACAGACGAGTGCGGCGTGCGTTTTCGCGAGCCAGTTTCTTGGCGTGACGCTTAACTGCTGACGCTTTAGCGCGCTTACGTTCGGTAGTCGGTTTTTCATAGAACTCACGACGACGAACTTCAGCCAGAACGCCTGCTTTCTCGCATGAACGCTTGAAGCGACGCAGTGCTACGTCAAATGGCTCGTTTTCACGTACTTTAATTACCGGCATGTAACTCTCACCTCGATAAAATTCGGTTTTGCTGCTGACTGCGGCGCCAGCACATTTCAAAATGGTGCAGCATTTTACTCCAACTCATGTTGGTTTGTAAAGCACCATGCATAATTTGAAACCAACAGGAGCGTTTGCCTGTGCGGCTGCCGGTTTTTCCAGGGGCGGGAGTATAGCGCACTCTTTAGCCGACAGAAAATGACTTTTTACGCGGGATGCCCGCGCTGCACATCACATTGCTGTGATAAACTGCGCGCCGCAAGAATGAGGTGATGAATGCGAATTCTGGGTATTGAAACATCGTGCGATGAAACCGGCATCGCAATCTATGATGACGAGGCCGGATTACTGGCTAACCAGCTCTACAGCCAGGTAAAACTGCACGCCGATTATGGCGGTGTGGTGCCGGAACTGGCCTCACGCGATCACGTGCGTAAAACCGTGCCACTGATTCAGGCGGCGCTGAAAGAGGCGGGGCTCGAGCCGCAACAGATTGACGCTGTGGCTTACACTGCCGGTCCCGGGCTGGTCGGTGCGCTGCTGGTCGGCGCCACCATTGGCCGCGCGCTGGCGTTTGCGTGGAAAGTGCCTGCCGTGCCGGTTCATCATATGGAAGGCCACCTGCTGGCACCGATGCTGGAAGAGAATCCACCGGAATTTCCGTTTGTCGCACTGCTGGTGTCCGGCGGACATACCCAGTTGATCAGCGTCACCGGCGTCGGTGAATATGAATTGCTGGGTGAATCGATCGATGATGCTGCGGGCGAAGCCTTTGATAAGACGGCGAAGCTGCTCGGCCTGGATTATCCGGGCGGGCCGATGCTGTCGAAGATGGCGCAGCAGGGCACGGCGGGGCGTTTCACCTTCCCGCGGCCGATGACCGATCGTCCAGGTCTGGACTTCAGCTTCTCCGGCCTGAAAACCTTTGCCGCTAATACGATTCGTGCTAATCCTGATGATGCGCAGACCCGTGCTGATATCGCCCGTGCCTTTGAAGATGCCGTGGTGGATACGCTGTCGATCAAATGTAAGCGCGCGCTGGATCAGACCGGCTTTAAGCGTCTTGTCATTGCCGGTGGCGTCAGCGCTAACCGCACATTGCGCGAGCAGATGGCGATTATGATGCAAAAGCGTGGCGGTGAAGTGTTTTACGCCCGCCCGGAGTTCTGTACCGACAATGGTGCGATGATCGCGTACGCGGGCATGGTGCGGTTAAAAGGCGGAACGCGGGGCGAGTTGAGTGTCAGTGTGCGACCGCGCTGGCCACTGGCGGAATTGCCCGCCATCTGACGTGAAAAAAGCCGGCTTGCCGGCTTTTTTTATGGCTGAGATTTCTTTTTGCGCTTCCAGATTTTGCCTTCCTGACCGCGCCACAGCCGCTGAATATTATCGTGATGGCGCAGCAGGATCAGACAGGAGAGCATGGAAACCGGAAAGGTAAACTGCGGTTTGAACCACCAGACATAGAATGGCGCGATCAGTGCACTGACAATCGCTCCCAGCGAGGAATAGCCGCTGAGTAAAACGGTGAGCAGCCACGTGCCGGTGACCAGCCCGGTTAAGTCCCAGCCAATCGGCGCAATCGCGCCAAAGGCCGTTGCCACACCTTTGCCACCGCGGAAGTGAAAGAACACCGGATAAATATGACCGAGACAGGCGGCAATGGCGGTCAGGCCTAGATAGAGCGGCGTCACGTGCATAAGATAAGCCAGCCAGACCGGCACCATCCCTTTCAGCACATCAAACACTAATACGCTGGCTGCTGCGGCTTTACCGCCCAGACGCAGTACGTTGGTGGCGCCCGGATTACCGGAACCGTGTGTGCGGGGATCGGGCAGGCCAGCGAGTTTGCAAACCAGAATCGCACTGGAAATCGAACCGCAAAGATACGCGAAAATAATCATACCAAGCGCGAAAGCACTCATAACACCGTACCGTTCCCTTTAGGGTCGTTTTGATCTCATCAACCGTGGATAATACGCATAATCCGCCGGAAGTGGTATCCGGCTTAGCCAAAAACAGAGACCCTCATCATGGATATCGTATTTATAGAACAACTCACGGTGTTCACCACCATTGGCGTTTACGACTGGGAACAGGGTATACAGCAGAAGCTGGTGCTCGATGTCGAAATGGCATGGGATAACCGTCTGGCGGCCAGCAGCGACGATGTGAATGATTGTCTCAGCTATGCCGATGTCTCCTCGGCGATTCTGACCCATCTGAACGGGGGGCGTTTTGCCCTGGTTGAGCGGGTGGCTGAAGAAATCGCGGATCTGTTGATGAACCGTTTCAATTCGCCTGGCGTACGCATAAAGGTAAGCAAACCGGGCGCTGTAGCCCAGGCGGCGCAGGTTGGCGTACGAATTGAGCGCGGGACTATTCCTAAATAAATACGATGTGATTGCCATCACAATGAAACCAAACCAAATTACTGTCTGTCATAGCGTGGACCGTTTCGTTACAGCAGGCGAAACGGAGCGGACCTTAAGGTTTAATTCAGGCTAATTGCGGCATGATTTCAGGCGATAGCAACGCGCTACCGCCTTTTTAATGGTTTTGAAACGGATAGAGGGAACATTTGATGGCAGATATTCATCAGCTTTGGGTAGCTGCAATCCTGGGCGTTGTGGAAGGGCTGACCGAATTTTTACCGGTCTCTTCCACAGGGCACATGATTATAGTGGGTCACCTGCTGGGCTTTGAAGGTGAAAAAGCCGAGACCTTTGAAGTTGTGATCCAGTTAGGATCGATTCTGGCTGTAGTAGTGATGTTCTGGCGCCGTCTGTTTGGCCTGATCGGCATTCACTTTGGCGAAGTCAAACATGAAGGCACCGGCACCGGACGTCTGTCGCTGATCCACATCCTGCTGGGTATGGTTCCGGCTGTGGTAGTGGGTCTGGTGCTGCACGATCAGATCAAAACGCTGTTCAATCCGATCAACGTGATGTACGCGCTGGTCGTGGGTGGTGTGCTGCTGCTGGCCGCAGAGTACCTTAAGCCTAAACAGCCGAAAGCTGTCGGCGTCGATGATATTACCTATCGTCAGGCCTTCATGATTGGCTGCTTCCAGTGCTTAGCGCTGTGGCCAGGCTTCTCACGTTCCGGTGCAACCATCTCTGGCGGGATGCTGATGGGTGTGAGCCGCTATGCCGCGTCAGAATTCTCCTTCATTCTGGCGGTGCCAATGATGATGGGTGCGACCGTACTGGACATGTACAAGAGCATCGGCTTCCTGACCATGGCAGACTTCCCGATGTTCGCTGTAGGCTTTGTCACCGCGTTTATCGTGGCGCTGATTGCGATTAAAGCCTTCCTTGAGCTGATCAAACGCATCTCGTTTGTCTCGTTCGCCATTTACCGCTTTATCGTGGCGGCAGCGGTTTACATGATCTTCATGTAACCCCGTGGCAGCCTGCTAGTCAGGCTGCCCGATCGCCAGACCCTGCGCGACGGCGGCAATGCGTCGTCGCGTCATCTCTTCCCGCACTTCCATCCCTTTGAATCCCGCTTCGACAACCGCTTTGGTCGGCACTGACTGTGCCAGCGCAAAAGCACGACGCAGATAGTCGCCCTGCGGATAAGGCATACTCTCCAGCCCGGCACGTCCGCGCGCATCCGCTTCGCTGGTCAGCGCCATCTGCTCAACGCGCTGCGGCTTACGCCAGGCATCGATGCGGTCAAACAGCGCCACCAGTGATGCTGCAGATTGGCGCTCAATGGTGTGCACAATGTCGTGAAATTCGGTCACAATCAGCGCCAGATCGCGAATTGCGTTGGGCACCCGCAGCCGCTGGCAAAGCGCCTCGACCAGCGGAACGCCTGCCAGGCCATGACCGTGGTGGCTCGGCCACAGCTCAGGGGGGGTCAGCGCTTTACCGACGTCATGAAACAGCGTAGCAAAGCGCACATCGATCTCGCTGGAGAGCGCGGCGGCCATCGCCAGCGTCATCAGCGTATGCACACCGGTGTCGATCTCCGGGTGCCATTTAATCGGTGCAGGAATACCAAACAGATTATCCAGCTCAGGAAATAGCACCTGCAGCGCACCGCAGTCGCGCAGCACCTGAAAATAGACCTGCGGATTGCGTGAACTCAGCGCTTTTTCCGTCTCTTTCCACACCCGTTCGGCAGTGAGATTCGAGAGCTCACCGCTTTCGGCCATCTGCTGCATCAGCTGCTGGGTTTCGGGGGCAATACGAAAGTTGAGATGGGCAAAACGTGCAGCAAAGCGCGCGACGCGCAATACCCGCAGCGGGTCTTCACTGAAGGCTTCCGAGACGTGACGCAGCAGGCGCTGGGCAATATCACGCTGGCCGTTGTAGGGATCAACCCGCTCGCCGTTTTCATCCTGTGCGATGGCATTGATAGTCAGATCGCGGCGCTGTAAGTCCTGCTCCAGCGTCACGTCGGGCGCAGACCAGGTGACAAAGCCGGTGTAGCCTTTCCCGTTTTTCCGCTCGGTCCGGGCCAGCGCATACTCTTCGCGACTGACGGGATGCAGGAAAACGGGAAAATCGCGGCCGACCTGTTGATAACCCTGCTCAAGCATGGCTTCGGGCGTGGAACCTGTTACCACCCAATCTTTGTCTGTAACCGGCAGATTCAGCAGCGCATCACGCACCGCACCGCCAACAAGAAACGTCTTCACGCAAAACTCCAGAGAAAAGAAATGACCTGCACGCCGGGCATATTCCGCGCCTGAAATCAGCGGTGCATCTCATTTTATTGTTGCACAGATTCCCCGGATTGCAGACATGCCAAAAGGGGGATCCTGCGATCCCCTGCTCAAACCCGACAGAAGCGGGTCAGTTCATCCAGCGATCGCTTTTCTTACGGCGCGGCAGCATGTGCGGCAGTAAGAGTCCCAGCAGGAGGCCAACACCCAGCACGCCGCCGCCATACATAAACCACTGCATGATGATGGTGCGCTGCTTGTCATCCAGCTGAACGTTAGCGGCGCTGACTTTCTTCTGGGCGACGATCAGCTCATTTTTCAGCTTCTGGTTCTCGCCTTTCAGCCCGTTGATCACGCCGTCGCTGCTGGCGACTTTGTTCTGCATCTCAGCGGTGCGCTGGTTCCAGCTGTTGTCGATGTTATCCAGCTTGGCTGTCAGATCTTTCACCTGCTGCTCAAGCTGCGGCACCCGGGTGCGCAGGCTCGGATTGGCGCTGAGCTGCGACAGGGGGATCCAGGTAGTGCGGCCTTCCGAATCACGGATCTGGCCATAATGGGTGTCATTGTTGGTCTGTAACAACTGCACCTCTTCCCCGGCGTTCAGCTTACCGAGCAGGCGAAACTGATCGCCCGGCCCGCTGCGTACCCAGGTTGAGAGTTCATCAGAAACATAGCGTTTTTCGTCGGCATGGGCTGGTGCAAGGGTGCTGAGGGCCAGCAAAGTGATTCCAGCGAGTGTGATTTTTTTCATTCGATTTCGTTTGGCTTAGTCTGACTAAAATTTACCGGCACAGTCTGGAGAGGCCTCGCATAAATCTGAATGAGAACTATCCTGGTCTCATGAGAGTGCGAAAAGGTCTGCGAAAGAGCAAAGAAAGCAGAGACAGCGCGGCTTCTGTGCATTAATCTTCGCCTGATAACCCCTTGCCCTCCAGGCGACAGCGTAAGTAACCTGCTGATAATTGCCTGAAATATGCAGGAAAAACCCTCTTAAGTGCCAGCGGCGTAGTGAATAAAAAATTATGACCATCGAAATCGAACTAAAGTTCATTGCAACTCCACAGGCAGCCGTGAAACTGGCTGAACTGCTCTCCACTCTGCCGCATCAGCATCAGGCTGCTCGCGAGCTGACCAACATCTACTTCGAAACTGACGACAACCAGCTTCGGCGCTGGGATATGGGATTACGTATCCGTGGCGTCAATCAGCGGTATGAAATGACGCTGAAAGCGGCGGGGCAGACGCTCGGCGGGCTGCATCAGCGTCCGGAATACAACGTTGAACTCAGCGAGCCGGTGCTGGATATTGCCCGCCTGCCCGCAGAAATCTGGCCAAAGGGCACCGATGTCGCGGCGTTGCAACAGCGCTTACAGCCGTTGTTCACCACCCATTTCCAGCGCGAAGTCTGGCTGATCACCACAGGCGACAGTGAAATTGAAGTGGCGTTTGATCAGGGTGAAGTCACGGCGGGTGAGTTCAGTGAGCCGCTTTGCGAGATTGAACTGGAGCTGAAGCGCGGCGAACGCCAGGACCTGCTGGCTTTTGCGCAGCAGCTGGCGGCACTGGGTGGCCTGCGTATGGGCAGCCTGAGCAAAGCCGCCCGCGGTTATCTGCTGGCGCAGGGTAATCTGCCCCGTCAGATTGAGGCCTTCCCGCTGCTGAAAGCAGGCGGCAAGGCCACGGTAGAGCAGGGCATGGTCGCTGCAATGTCGGCTGGCCTGCGTCACTGGCAATATCATGAAGAAGTCTGGCTGCGCGGCAACGCGGCGGCGCAGGAAACGGTGCGTGAAGCGCTGGATCTGCTGCGTCAGGCGTTCAGCCTGTTTGGTGCGCTGGTGCCACGCAAAGCCAGCAGTGCTCTGCGTCAGCAACTGACCACGCTGGAAGAGACGCTGGTAAACGAAGAGCAGGAGGCGGCGACGTTCTGCTTGTCTTCTCTCTCGGTTGAAACGCAACTGGCGCTGACCCACTGGCTGGCTGAGTCTCAGTGGCGTCAGTGGATCGATGCCAAAGGAGAAGCCAAGCTGCAGGGTTCGTTTAAGCGCTTCAGCGACATCATGCTGAGCCGCGTCAATGCCGATCTGCGAGAAACCTTCATCACGGTCAAACAGCCCAACGAATATCAGGACAAAGCCACTCGTCTGGCGCGCCAGCTGCTTACGGTGCATCTGCTGGCCGGATCTTATCCTGCAGAAACGGTGATGAGCTGGCTGGGACCGTGGCAGCAACTGCTGTCAGCGATTCATGAAAAGCAATCATCCGGATTAGCCTGGCTGACATCGCAGGCCCTGAAACAGCAGCCATTCTGGCTCACCAGCGGCGCTGGCCGCTAACGGGTAATTCGTACCGCCATCAAGGAGGGCATTATGTTGGCAGCACTTCCCGCGTCGCTACGCGACCAGGCCGAAGAGGCCGCCCGACAGCTTGGGGTTCCGCTGGCTTCGCTCAGCCAGGAGCAGGCCGCCGGGCTGGCTTTCAGTGATTTCGTGCTGGAAAACCTGCAACAACATCCCGACTGGTGGCAGACGATGCTCGACCAGCCGCCGCAGCCTGATGAGTGGCAGCACTACGCTGTATGGCTAAACGAGGTGCTCAGCGGCATCGACAGTGAAGCGAGCCTGATGCGCGAACTGCGGCTGTTTCGCCGCCGTATGCTGGTGCGTATCGCCTGGATGCAGGCTCTGCAACAGGCAATGACCGAACAGAGCCTGCAACAGCTCAGTGTCTTAGCTGAGGTGCTGATCAGCAGTGCGCGTGACTGGGTATATCAGGATTGCTGCCGTGATTTTGGTACGCCCTGTAATGCCGACGGCGACGCGCAGCCGCTGCTGATTCTGGGCATGGGCAAGCTGGGTGGCGGCGAACTCAATTTCTCGTCTGACATCGACCTGATTTTTGCCTGGCCGGAAAACGGCACCACGCGCGGCGGACGGCGTGAGCTCGATAATGCTCAGTTCTTTACCCGTATGGGCCAGCGGCTGATCAAAGTACTGGATCAACCTACCATGGATGGCTTTGTCTATCGTGTGGATATGCGACTGCGGCCGTTTGGCGACAGCGGTCCGCTGGTGATGAGCTTTGCCGCGCTGGAAGATTACTATCAGGAACAGGGACGTGACTGGGAGCGTTACGCGATGGTTAAGGCGCGCCTGATGGGCGATGACCACGACCGCTGGAGCCTGGAGCTGCAGCAGATGTTGCGGCCGTTCGTGTATCGCCGCTACATCGACTTCAGCGTGATCCAGTCACTGCGTAACATGAAAGGGATGATCAGCCGCGAGGTACGGCGACGCGGGCTGAAAAACAATATCAAACTCGGCGCGGGCGGCATTCGTGAAACCGAGTTTATCGTGCAGGTGTTCCAGCTGATTCGCGGCGGGCGTGAGCGCTCGCTTCAGTTGCGTTCGCTGCTGCCGACGCTTGAGGCGATCAAAACGCTGGCTCTGCTGCCTGCTGAACAGGTCGATGCGCTTCGTGACGCCTATCTGTTTCTGCGGCGGCTGGAGAATCTGCTGCAAAGCCTTGGCGACGAGCAGACCCAGACGCTGCCCGAGGATGAGTTGCATCGCGCCCGACTGGCGTGGGCGATGAATTGTGCCGACTGGCCTGCGCTGATGACCCAACTCGATGCTCAGATGGCAGCAGTACGGACAATCTTTGACGAGCTGATTGGGGAAGATACGCCTGAGATTGGCGATCAGCGTGAGCTGGCGGAGTTTCAGGTGCTGTGGCAGGACCAGCTGGAGGATAACGAGCTGGCACCGCTGGTGCCGCAGCTCAGTGACGATCAGCGGCAGACGCTGCATCAGACGCTGGAGGCGTTTCGTCAGGACATCAGCCGGCGCACCATCGGCCCGCGTGGCCGTCAGGCGCTGGATCAGCTGATGCCGCGTCTGCTGAGCGAAGTCTGCCCGCGTGAAGACGCGGCTATCACGCTGAGCCGTCTGACGCCTTTGTTGCTCGGTGTGCTGACCCGCAGCACCTATCTGGAGCTGCTGACCGAATATCACGGTGCCCTGCGTCACCTGATTCGCCTGTGTGCGGCCTCACCGATGGTGGCCAGCCAGCTGGCGCGTCACCCCCTGTTGCTGGATGAACTGCTCGATCCCGCTACGCTCTATCAGCCGACTGCCACCGATGCCTATCGTGACGAGCTGCGGCAGTATCTGCTCCGCATCCCCACTGAAGATGAAGAGCAGCAGCTGGAAGCGGTGCGGCAGTTTAAGCAGGCGCAGCATCTGCGCATCGCTGCTGCTGACATCGCGGGCACGCTTCCGGTGATGAAAGTCAGCGATCATCTCACCTGGCTGGCGGAAGCGATCATCGACTCTGTGGTGCGTCAGGCGTGGAACATGATGGTGCAGCGCTATGGTCATCCCTCTCACCTGAGCAATGAACATGAACGCGGTTTTGCGGTGCTGGGCTACGGCAAGCTGGGTGGCTGGGAGCTGGGTTACAGTTCCGATCTCGATTTAGTCTTCCTGCATGACTGTCCGGCAGACGCCGTGACCGATGGGGAGCGCAGCATCGATGGCCGTCAGTTCTATCTGCGCCTGGCTCAGCGCATTATGCATCTCTTCAGTACCCGCACCGCCTCCGGCATTCTCTACGAAGTGGACGCGCGTCTGCGTCCTTCCGGCGCGGCGGGGATGCTGGTCAGTACCTTTGAGGCGTTTGAAGAGTATCAGCGCAGTGAAGCCTGGACATGGGAACATCAGGCGCTGGTCCGGGCGCGCGTGGTGTTTGGCGAAGCAGCGCTGGGTGATCGTTTCAACGCGATTCGTCAGACGATTCTGTCGCTGCCACGTCCTGCAGACGCGCTGCAAACTGAAGTGCGTGAGATGCGTGAAAAGATGCGCGCTCACCTCAGCAACAAACATAAAGGTCGCTGGGATATCAAAGCCGATGCGGGTGGCATCACCGATATTGAATTCATCGCCCAATATCTTGTCTTACGCTACGCCGCTGAGCAGCATGAACTGACGCGCTGGTCTGATAATGTGCGCATTTTCGAGCTGATGGCGAAGTACTATAAAATGCCCGCCGATGAAGCGCAGGCGCTGACGCAGGCTTATGTCACGCTGCGCGACGCCCTGCACCATCGCGCCCTGCAGGAGCTGCCTGGCCACGTTGAGCCAGAGGCTTACGCAGCGGAGCGGCAGACGGTTCTGAACAGCTGGCAGCGCTGGCTGATAGCACCTGCGTCTATCCTGGCGTGATGCTGATAGCACAAATCGCAACTGTGCTATCATCCGCGCACTATTTTTAATGCAGTCTGGAGTGTCTTGAATGAAAGTGACTCTGCCCGCGTTCGGCCAAGCCTCAGTGCTGGTTGTTGGCGATGTAATGTTGGATCGTTACTGGTATGGCCCAACCAGCCGTATCTCCCCTGAAGCACCGGTTCCGGTGGTGAAAGTGGACCAGGTTGAAGAGCGCCCTGGCGGTGCGGCAAACGTCGCGATGAACATTGCAGCACTCGGTGCCGTGTCCCGGCTAATCGGCCTGACCGGTGAAGATGACGCGGCGCGCGTGTTGAGCAACACGCTGAAAGACGTCAACGTTCATTGTGACTTCGTGGCGGTCAAAAGCCATCCGACCATTACCAAACTACGCGTGCTTTCCCGCAATCAGCAGCTTATCCGCCTCGACTTTGAAGAGGGTTTTGAACAGGTCGATCCGGAGCCGATTCACCAGAAGATGCGTGAGTCACTGGCTGCTGCGGGTGCGCTGGTGCTGTCCGATTATGCCAAAGGCGCGCTCTCCAGCGTGCAGACCATGATTACCCTTGCGCGCGAAGCGGGCGTGCCGGTATTGATCGACCCAAAAGGCACTGATTTTGCGCGCTACCGTGGCGCAACGCTGCTGACGCCGAACCTCTCTGAATTTGAAGCCGTGGTCGGCAAATGCAAAACCGAAGACGAGATCGTGGCGCGTGGGACGCAGCTGATCGCGGATTTTGATCTCTCTGCGCTGCTGGTGACCCGTTCCGAAAACGGTATGACGCTGCTGCAGCCGGGCAAAGCACCTCTGCATCTGCCAACCCAGGCGCAGGAAGTCTATGACGTGACCGGTGCCGGCGATACGGTGATTGGCGTGCTGGCGGCTGCGCTGGCGGCGGGCGACTCGCTGGAAGAAGCCTGTTTCCTGGCCAACGCGGCAGCGGGCGTGGTGGTGGGTAAACTCGGTACCTCGACCGTCAGCACCGTTGAGCTGGAAAATGCGATTCATGCCCGTCCGGAACAGGGTTTTGGCATCATGACGGAAGCGCAGTTAAAAGCCGCCGTTGAGATGGCCCGCCGTCGTGGCGAAAAAGTGGTGATGACTAACGGCGTGTTCGACATACTGCACGCGGGACATGTCTCTTATCTGGCCAATGCCCGCAAGCTCGGCGATCGACTGATCGTCGCGGTGAACAGCGATGCGTCTACTAAGCGCCTGAAAGGTGAAAGCCGTCCGGTCAATCCGCAGGAAAACCGGATGATCGTGCTTGGCGCGCTGGAAGCGGTCGACTGGGTGGTTGTCTTTGAAGAGGATACGCCGCAGCGGCTGATTGCGGGCATTCTGCCTGACCTGCTGGTCAAAGGCGGTGATTACAAGCCAGAAGATATCGCAGGCAGCAAAGAGGTCTGGGCAAATGGCGGCGACGTGCAGGTGCTGAACTTCGAGGATGGTATCTCCACCACCAACATCATCAAAACCATTCGCGGCAGCTAACGCAGAGGGTAAGCGGGAGCCAGGCTCCCGCTTACCGCTTATTCTGACTTGTTGTCCGGAACAGGTTTCACGACATCGGCAACCGGTGGCGGTGAAACGGCAGGTGAGGTGGCTACTGAAGCAGATGGTGTAGCTGCTGCAACAGGTGTTGCCGGTGCGGTTGCCGTCGGAGGCGTACCCGCTGATGAACCCTGACTTTCCAGCTGGGCCAGACGCTGCTCCAGCGCCGCCAGTTTCTCCCGCGTACGCAGTAATACCTGCGTCTGCACATCAAACTCTTCACGGTTGACCAGATCCATGCGGGTCAGCTGCGCCTGAAGAACCTGACGAATTTTCTTTTCGACATCATCACCAAACTCACGAACACCTTTAGGCATCGCTTCGTGAACCTGACGGGCAAGTTGTTCAATTTTTTTCGTGTCGATCATGATGATTTCCTGGTTACGGGGAGCTGTGTCAGCGTGTTTACCAACGTAATAAGCGTTAAGTGTAATGCCAGAAATGAAAAGGATAAACCTCAAATCGGTAACGCAGGAAATGCAAAAGCAATTGCGCTATTGATGATTGCCGCTTCAAACGATCGGCGTTATAGTTGAAAGGCTTATTCTCAGGGCGGGGCGCAATTCCCCACCGGCGGTAAATCAGCTTCGGCTGAAAGCCCGCGAGCGCTTTATCTCGATGAAAAGAGAGGTAAAGGTCAGCAGATCCGGTGTAATTCCGGGGCCGACGGTTACAGTCCGGATGGGAGAGGGTAACGACATCTGTCGGACAATTGTGTCTGCATCACGTTATTGCCACGTCTTTTTGACGTCACTCCTAAGCACGCCCTGATTCTGGTAACCCATACATTTTAAGGTTTTTATTACCATGAATCAGACGCTACTTTCTGAATTTGGCACGCCTGAACAGCGTGTAGAACGTGCTATCGCCGCCCTGCGTGAGGGACGCGGTGTGATGGTACTCGACGATGAAAATCGTGAAAACGAAGGCGATATGATCTTCGCCGCAGAAACCATGACTGTTGAACAGATGGCGCTGACTATTCGTCACGGCAGCGGCATTGTCTGCCTCTGCCTGACCGAAGCGCGTCGCCAGCAGCTTGACCTGCCCATGATGGTGGAAAACAACACCAGCTCCTTTGGCACCGGCTTCACCGTGACCATTGAAGCGGCTGAAGGCGTCACCACCGGCGTCTCCGCGCAGGATCGCATCACTACCATTCGTGCGGCAATTGCCGATGATGCTAAACCTGCCGATCTGCATCGCCCTGGTCATGTCTTCCCGTTGCGCGCCAGCGAAGGCGGCGTATTAACTCGTGGCGGACATACTGAAGCGACTATCGATTTAGTGACTCTGGCCGGCTTTAAGCCTGCGGGTGTGCTGTGTGAACTGACCAACGACGACGGCACCATGGCTCATGCGCCCGAAGCGATTACGTTTGCGCGTCAGCACAACATGCCGGTAGTGACTATTGAAGATCTGATCGCCTGGCGTCGCGGACACGAAACGCGCCACGCCAGCTAATCCTTCTGCTGCGATAAACAGGCCCCGATCAGGGCCTGTTTCATTTCTGTCGTACCGCCATGACGCGGGCTGAATTCTCGCTTTTCCTCACTTCTCTGCTGAATACCTGTGCCCTCTGCCACGTTAAATTTCATTCAAATTTCCTGGTGATCATCATCATACTTATCCGCGTGATAACCTGGCGAATGCGCGTATCGTAGTGGCTATTAAACCACCGGATACCGGAGAGTACGGATGAGCCAGTTACGCATGCCAGCCCTGTTTTTAGGCCACGGCAGCCCGATGAATGCCCTTGAAGAGAACCGCTATACCGCCGCGTGGCGTCACGCAGGCGACACGCTGCCACGTCCACGCGCTATCATTGCGGTTTCGGCGCACTGGTATACACGTGGCACCGCCGTGACGGCAATGGCACAGCCGAAGACGATTCATGATTTTGGTGGTTTTCCGCAGGCGTTATTTGATACGCGCTATCCGGCACCGGGATCGCCTGAACTGGCTCGGCAGCTGGCAGAGCAGTTAGCGCCCATAGAGGTGAAGCTGGATCAGGATTGGGGTCTGGACCATGGTTCCTGGGGTGTCCTGATTAAGATGTACCCGGATGCTGATATTCCGGTGGTACAGCTCAGTATTGACGGCACTAAACCTGCGGCATGGCACTTTGAGATGGGTCAGAAACTGGCTGTACTGCGCGATCAGGGCGTAATGATTGTCGCCAGCGGCAATGTGGTGCATAACCTGCGTAAAGTGCGCTGGGATGGCAATAGCGAAGTCTATCCGTGGGCCAGCAGTTTTGAACAGTTCGTCCGCGATAACCTGGCGGTACAGAGCGATGCGGCTTCTCATCCGCTGGTCAACTTTATGGATCACCCTGGCGCGGCGCTCTCTAACCCGACGCCTGAGCACTATCTGCCGCTGCTGTATGTGCTTGGCGCACGTCAGCCGGATGACGCCATCAGTATCCCGGTTGATGGCATGGAGATGGGTGCCATCAGCATGTTATCGGTTCAGGTAGGTTAGGGCGAGGCTGAGAGATAACAGGCCAGTAGCTGGCCTGTTATTAACGCGGTGCGTTAACCGATAAAGGCGTGCGGATAGAAACGGGAAAGATCCTGAGTGATCAGGTCGCGATCTTCACGCAGGCCGATCCCGGCTGGTTGATCGTCGATTAGCCAGCTACCGATCAGCGTATAGCTGTCGCCAAATTTTGGCAGGGGATGGAACTGCTGGACGATCATTCCCTCTTCGCCATACGGCCCATCAACGCGGGCAATCTCCTGACCATTCTCTACGATGCGGATGTTAGCCCCTTCACGTGAAAACAGCGGCTTCACCACATATTTTTCCATGTGTGGCGCGTCATCTTCCGCGAACCAGGCGGGCAGCAGGTTAGGGTGATTCGGGAACATCTCCCACAGCAGCGGCAGCAGGGCCTTATTCGAGATTATGCTTTTCCATGCCGGTTCCAGCCAGCGCACGCCAGCATCACCCAGCTTGGTGGAGAACATTTCACGCAGCATGAATTCCCACGGATAGAGCTTGAACAGGTTACTCATCACCTGATCATGAGCGTCGGTGAATTCACCTTTTTCGCCCAGGCCAATCTCATCAATATAGAGAAACTCACTCGGCAGACCCGCTTCGGTGGCGCAATCCTGAAGATACTGCACGGTGCCACGATCTTCGTCGGTGTCGCGGCAGCAGGCGAAATGCAGCCAGTTAAAGCCGTGCTGCTGATGTAACGCGGCAAAGCGTTCAATCAGCTTTTCCTGCAGGCTATTAAACTGATCGCTGCCGGCGGGAAGCTGACCGGCATTAAGCTGGTCTTCCAGCCAGAGCCACTGGAAAAATGCTGCTTCATACAGCGAGGTCGGCGTATCAGCATTGTTCTCCAGCAGCTTCACATCACCCTTGCCATCCCAGGCGAGATCCAGACGAGAGTACAGCGATGGCTGACGCTGATGCCATGAATCGCGCACGAAATCCCAGGTGTGCTTAGGGATGCGGAATTTAGTCAGCAGCGCTTCGCTGTTGACCACTTTTTCTACAACCTGCAGGCACATCTGATGCAACTCAGCGGTGACCTCTTCCAGATGCTCAATTTGCGCCAGCGTGAACTGGTAATAAGCATCTTCACACCAGTAAGGCTCGCCATGCATGGTGTGAAAACGAAAACCGAACTCGATGGCTTTTTCGCGCCAGCCCGGGCGCTCTGAAATGGCAATGCGTTCCATCGGGGCGTTAGCCTCCCATTGAGCGGCTGGCGGTGCCGGTGGCGCTGCTGCGTTGCATGCTGTTCTGCTTCGCCACGGTTTCACCAAAACCACCACGGGTAATGGTCGACGTGGTCGCCGGTTTTGGTGCCAGCGCCGTTTTCGGCACGGTCATGGTTTTGCCAGAGGTGGCAGCGCCGTAGTTACGGCCCGATGCATCAACAAACTGACCATTGGCCGGGCTGCGGGCATTTTTCGGCGAGAACAGCGGTTGCTGCGCGAAGCCCGAACCACCACCCATCATGCGGCCCATCATGTAACCCGCCATCAGTGGCATCCAGAAGCTGCCGCCGCTCTGCTGTGATTCCGCATTGGTGGTGCCCACGCCTGCCTGAGCCGGTGTCTGCTGACACTGGTTTTCACCAAATTCAGCGACACAATCTTCACGGGTGGCATATTTTGGCGCGGTGCGTTCCGCCTCTTTTTTGGCCTCATTGAATGCGGTAGTACATTGCGCACTCTGGCCCGGATTGGCTTTCGAACAGTCATCGGCGTTCTGGTACATCGAAACCGTTTCATCGTTCTGTTCACAGCCAGCCAACATAAATACCGCCGAAACGGCGATCGCAACGGGCGTTAAATGGCGTGCCTGCCAGCTCTTACGAAAAGCGGCATAGCGAATAGATTTTGTGCGTTTCATTATGATTATCCTGTGCCCAAAGGTAGCGCATAGAATAGGGGATGGGGGGGTAAAATTGAAGCTGAAGGCCTGATACAACAGGGATCTTTACTTAGTTATACGTTCAACAGAGAGGCGGGCCGCAAAGCAGCCCGCCCGCTGATTAATTACCGAAAGGATTACCGCTGCTGTGGCGAGCTGCAGGACGCGCTGCCTCAGAAGAGCCGGTTGCCGCCGGACCGCTATCCACACGTGCGGTCTGCTGGGCATTTTCCGGTGCCACGGTTTCCGGTGACGTCGGGATCGCTTTACCCAGCTGACTGTTCAGTTTCTGCAGGCTCTGCTCATTGAGCGTACCCAGCGCATAGCTAATATTCAGCTGGTTAATCAGGTAGCTATAACGTGCATCAGAGAGTTGCTGCTTCGCGTTGTAGAGCACGGTCGTCGCATCGAGCACATCGACGATAGTACGCGTACCCACCTGATAACCTGCTTCTGACGCATCCAGAGAGCTTTGCGCAGAAACGACGGCCTGTTTGTAGGCGTTGATGCTGCTGATAGACGCATTCACGTTGTTAAACGATGAACGTACCGTCTGAACCGCTGAGCGGTGGGCGCTTTCCAGCTGTTCGCTGGCGCTGACGAAGCTGTACTGCGCCTGCTTCACCTGAGAGGTGACACTGCCGCCGCTGTAGAGTGGCAGTGAGAAGCTCAGGCCAACCTGATTTGAACCGGTAATCGAGTCAGTAGAACCGGTGCTCTGGTTCGCACGGCTGCCGCCATATTTGCTGTTAGACATGCCGGTAGAAGCGGTCAGATCCAGCGTCGGCATATGACCTGTTTCTGCAGAGCGAATCTGCTCACGGGCTAAATCCTGATTCAGACGTGCAGAGAGCAGCGACAGGTTACGGCTTTCAGCCTGCTTAAGCAGCGCACTGACCGCTTCAGGCTTATCGGTTCTGAAGCGATCGATACTCAGCGAAGCCAGCGACATGTAATCAATGCCGGTGATCTGACGCAGCGTTTCTACGTTATTATCAAGGTTGTTACGCGCGGTGACTTCGTTAGCCAGCACGCTGTCATATTGCGCGCGGGCGTTCTGTACGTCAGTGATGGCAACCAGGCCAACGTTAAAGCGCTGAGTGGTCTGATCCAGCTCGCGGTAAATCGACTGTTTCTGCGCTTCGGTGTAAGAAAGCGTATCAATCGCTTTCAGTACGTTGAAGTAGGCCGTCGCGGTGTTCAGAATCAGATCCTGCTGCGCCACCTGATAGGTTACATCCTGAATACCGGCTGCTTTTTCCTGCAGGGTCAGCGCCCGCCATTTCGACATGTCGAAAATAGTCTGAGTCAATTGCAGTGTGCCGCTGGTCGTGTTGGAATGAAGACCACTACTGTCGCGATAGCCGTTGTTATAGGTGTAGTCTGCGCCCAGGCCGAGCTGGGGTAATAATGGGCTACGCGCTTCGTTGATTTTCTCAAAAGCAGAATCGCGATCGGCAGCGGCGCTGCGCAGATCCGGGTTGCTCAGACGCGCTTGCTGGTAAACCTGAAGCAGGTCTTCGGCCTGGCTGGCGAAGCTGAAACCGCCCAGGCTCAGCCCAATAAAAAATGGGAGCAGTTTTTTCATTTGCATTCCTTTTGTTGCAGCAAATTGCAGTGGGTGCGCTGCCGGGTAAGCCAAAAAATTATCGCCGATTCTAGCAGAGGGCAACTGTGAGATAAGTTGGCTGAACGTGCCTTCTCCCCCTAATTTACGTAAATAGTTCAGAAAGAACCACTTACATGGAGCACGGTGACAGGCTTTTTTCGCTCCACCCTAATCTGTATAAGGAACCCGATGATGCCGGAAGAACAAAAATCCCCTGTGACTTTCACAAAAAACGATGTAGAAATTATTGCACGCGAAACCGTCTATGATGGTTTTTTTTCCGTCGAACGTTACCACTTCCGCCACCGTCAGTTTAATGGCGAAATGAGTGGAGAAGTGCAGCGCGAAGTTTTTGAGCGCGGACATGCCGCCGTGCTGCTACCTTATGATCCCTTACGCGATGAAGTGGTGCTGATTGAACAGATCCGCATCCCGGCTTATGACAGCAGTGCTTCACCCTGGCTGCTGGAGATGGTCGCCGGCATTATTGAACCCGGCGAATCGGTTGAGCAGGTTGCGCGCCGTGAAGCCGTTGAAGAAGCAGGTTTAGACGTTGGCCGGGTTAAGCCTGTGCTTAGCTATCTGGCCAGCCCTGGTGGCACCAGCGAACGTCTGTCGGTGCTGGTTGGGGAAGTGGATGCCAGCCAGGCAGAGGGATGCCATGGTCTGGAGGAAGAGAATGAGGATATTCTTGTGCATGTGGTGAGCCGCGAACAGGCTTATCGCTGGGTGGAAGAGGGGATAATCGACAATGCGGCGTCTGTCATCGCCCTGCAATGGCTGGCGTTGCACCATGAAAAACTATGCGAAGAGTGGATACAAAAATGAAACAGCGCTATACCCCTGACTTTCCCGAAATGATGCGGCTCTGCGAAACCAACTTCGCCCAGTTACGCCGCCTGCTGCCGCGCAACGATGAGGCGGGCGAATCGGTGATTTATCAGGTGAGTGGCGCCCGTTATCAGCTGACGATTCAGGAGTCGACGCGCTACACCACGCTGGTGGAGATCCGCCAGGTCGCGCCTGCCGTGAGTTACTGGAGCCTGCCCTCAATGTCGGTTCGGCTCTATCACGATGCGATGGTCGCCGAAGTGTGTTCAACTCAACAGATCTATCGCTTCAAAGCGCGTTATGATTATCCTAATAAAAAATTGCATCAGCGCGATGAAAAGCATCAGATAAACCAGTTTCTTGCAGACTGGCTGCGCTACTGCCTGGCGCATGGCGCAATGGCAGTTCCGGTCTGCTGATGCGTATAATGCAATAAATGGCGTGGAGACGAAGGAAACGCTTTGGATAGCCTGCTAACTCTTCCTGCAGCGAACGGTTCCGAAATCAGGATTTTGCAAATCACGGATACTCACCTGTTTGCGGGAAAACATGAATCGCTGCTTGGCGTTAATACCTGGTCGAGTTATGACGCAGTGCTGGATGCGATTATTGCGCAACAGCGCGACTATGACCTGATCATCGCCACCGGCGATCTCGCCCAGGATCACTCTGTCGAAGCCTATCAGCATTTCGCTGAGGGTATCTCACGTTTACCGCGCCCCTGTGTCTGGCTGCCCGGTAATCACGACTTTCAGCCCGCGATGGTCGACACGCTGGCGGCAGCACACATCAATGCCCACAAGCAGGTGCTGGTGGGTGAGCAGTGGCAGATTGTGTTGCTCGACAGCCAGGTTTACGGTGTCCCGCATGGGATGCTGAGCGACTATCAGCTGGAGTGGCTCGACAACGCGCTGTCCCGCTTCCCGCAACGCCATACGCTGGTCCTGCTGCATCACCATCCGCTGGCCTCGGGCTGTACCTGGCTCGATCAGCACAGCCTGCGTAATTCTCATCAACTTGATGCGGTGTTACAGCGCTATCCGTTAGCCCGGACGCTGATCTGTGGTCATATTCATCAGGAGCTGGATCTGGAGTGGCATGGCCGCCGCGTGCTGGCGACGCCGTCAACCTGCGTCCAGTTTAAACCGCACTGCACCAGCTTTACGATTGACACCGTGGCGCCTGGCTGGCGCTGGTTTACCCTGCATCCGGATGGCGGCCTTGAGACCGAGGTCAACCGGCTCGACACCGACGCTTTTCGTCCCGATTTAGATTCAGAAGGATACTGACGCGTGGCGGCATTGCTTTATCTGCACGGTTTTAACAGCTCGCCGCAGTCGGCGAAGGCAACGCAGTTCCGGCAATGGTTAGAGGCGCAGCATCCCGGGATCGAGATGATCGTGCCTCAGTTACCGACTTTTCCGGCCGATGCCGCGGCCATGCTGGAAGATCTGGTGCTGAGCCGCAGTGGCGAAACGCTGGGGCTGGTGGGCTCTTCGCTGGGCGGTTATTACGCCACCTGGCTGTCGCAATGCTTTATGCTGCCTGCCGTGGTCGTTAATCCTGCGGTGCGACCTTTTGAGCTGCTGGCGGATTTCCTGGGCGAAAATCAGAATCCCTACACCGGTCAGCAATATGTGTTAGAGTCACGACACATTTACGATCTCAAAGTAATGCAGATTGAACCGCTGGAAGCGCCCGATTTACTCTGGCTGCTGCAACAGACCGGCGATGAAGTTCTCGATTACCGCCAGGCGCTCGACTATTACAGCGCGTGCCGTCATACGGTAGAAGAGGGCGGTAATCATGCATTTACTGGATTCGAGCGCCATTTCCCGCAGATTCTGGACTTTCTCGGTCTGAATCATCCCTGAGTAATGCGGAAATCGCACCCCATTTCACCCTTCTAATCAGACATTTACGATGAGTCAATCTAACTATAACGCGGATGCCATTGAGGTCCTGACTGGCCTTGAGCCTGTTCGCCGTCGTCCGGGCATGTACACCGATACGACGCGTCCCAACCATTTGGGTCAGGAAGTGATTGATAACAGCGTCGATGAGGCGCTGGGCGGCCACGCAAAGCGGGTTGAAGTGATTCTGCACGCTGATCAGTCGCTGGAAGTGATTGATGATGGTCGCGGCATGCCGGTGGATATTCATCCGGAAGAGGGCGTGCCTGCCGTTGAGCTGATCCTGTGTCGTCTGCATGCGGGCGGCAAGTTCTCCAACAAAAACTATCAGTTCTCGGGCGGCCTGCACGGCGTCGGCATTTCTGTGGTTAACGCCCTGTCAAAACGTGTCGAAGTCACGGTGCGCCGTAATGGCGAAATCTATGACATGGCGTTCGAAAATGGCGACAAAGTGCAGGATCTCACCGTCACCGGCACGGTGGCGAAACGCAATACCGGCACGCGCGTCCATTTCTGGCCTGATGAAAGCTTCTTCGACAGCCCGCGTTTCTCGGTATCGCGTCTTTCCCATCTGCTGAAAGCCAAAGCGGTGCTCTGCCCTGGCGTTGAGATTGTCTTCAAAGACAAGCTGAACAATACCGAGCAGCGCTGGTGCTACGAAGATGGCCTGACCGACTACCTGTGTGAGGCGGTGAATGGCCTGCCGACGCTGCCGGAAAAACCCTTTGTGGGTAGCTTTGCCGGTGATGTCGAAGCGGTGGACTGGGCGCTGTTGTGGCTGCCGGAAGGCGGCGAGCTGTTAACGGAAAGCTACGTTAACCTGATCCCGACCATGCAGGGCGGTACGCACGTTAACGGCCTGCGTCAGGGGCTGCTGGATGCGATGCGTGAATTCTGCGAATACCGCAACATCCTGCCGCGTGGTGTGAAGCTCTCAGCGGAAGACATCTGGGATCGCTGTGCCTACGTGCTGTCGGTGAAGATGCAGGATCCGCAGTTTGCCGGGCAGACCAAAGAGCGTCTTTCCTCACGTCAGTGTGCTGCCTTTGTCTCTGGCGTTGTAAAAGATGCCTTCAGCCTGTGGCTGAACCAGAATATTCAGACGGCGGAAATGCTGGCTGAGCTGGCGATCTCCAGCGCCCAGCGTCGTATGCGGGCAGCCAAAAAAGTGGTGCGTAAAAAGCTCACCAGCGGACCGGCTCTGCCGGGCAAGCTGGCGGACTGCACCGCGCAGGATCTGAATAAAACAGAACTGTTCCTGGTCGAAGGGGACTCGGCAGGTGGATCGGCCAAGCAGGCGCGCGATCGTGAATATCAGGCGATCATGCCGCTGAAAGGCAAGATCCTGAACACCTGGGAAGTCTCTTCCGATGAGGTGCTGGCGTCGCAGGAAGTGCATGATATTTCCGTGGCGATTGGCATCGATCCTGACAGCGAAGATCTTTCGCAGCTGCGCTACGGCAAGATCTGCATTCTGGCGGATGCGGACTCCGATGGTCTGCATATCGCCACACTGCTCTGTGCGCTGTTCGTAAAACATTTCCGCTCACTGGTCAGAAACGGTCACGTTTACGTTGCCATGCCGCCGCTCTATCGTATCGATCTCGGTAAAGAGGTCTACTACGCGCTGGACGAAGATGAGAAAGAGGGCGTGCTGGAACAGCTGAAACGCAAGAAGGGCAAACCGAACGTTCAGCGCTTTAAAGGGCTGGGCGAGATGAACCCGCTGCAGCTGCGCGAAACGACGCTGGATCCGAATACCCGCCGCCTGGTACAACTGACGATCAGTGAAGAGGATGTTGACCAGACGCTGCGCATGATGGATATGCTGCTCGCGAAAAAACGTTCCGAAGACCGGCGTAACTGGTTGCAGGAAAAAGGCGATATGGCCGATATTGAAGTGTAAAAACAGGACGCGAAAGCGTCCTGTTTTCTTTGTGCTTCAGCCTGCACATCCTCAGAGAACCCGGCAGATTCAGAGCAGAGACAGTAACCATTGTGAAAATTACCCTGGAAGAGCTACGCGCCTGGGTGGCGGTGGTGGACAGCGGTTCTATTACTGCGGCGGCATCCCAGCTGGCGCAGACCAGTTCAGGCATCAGCCGGGCGCTGTCGCGGCTGGAGAGCAAGCTGCAGACCACGCTGTTGCATCGGACTACCCGACGGCTGGCGCTGACTGAAGAGGGACAGGTGTTTCTGGAGCATGCGCGCCAGATCCTGGCCTCGGTTGAGCAGGCCGAAGAGCAGATTGCCCTGCGGCGCGAGATGCCGTCAGGACGGCTGCGGGTGAACGCTGCGACGCCTTTTATGCTGCATGTGATTGTGCCGCTGGTAGAGGATTTTCGCGCCCGTTATCCGTTGATCCAGCTTGAGCTGAATACCGACGACATCATGATCGATCTGCTGGAGCAGCAGACCGACATTGCCATTCGCATTGGCGAACTGCGTGACTCTACGCTGCGCGCCCGGTTGCTCGGCAGTAGTGCAATCCGGCTGATGGCCAGTCCGGCCTATCTGGCGAAAGCGGGCACGCCACAGAGCGTTGCCGATCTTGCACAGCATCAGACCATCGGCTTCAGTTATCCTGACACCCTCAACGTCTGGCCGATCTGGCAGCCTGATGGGGATTTTATGCGCGTCAAGCCGACACTCTCAGCTTCCAGCGGTGAAACCATCCGGCAGCTGGCGCTGGCAGGTCAAGGGATTGCCCGCCTCTCCGACTTTGTCAGCCGGGAAGATTGCGCCGCTGGCCGGCTGGTGCCGGTTCTTCCCGCGGAAACCCGCGATTTGCGGTTGCCGGTGCATGCGGTTTATTACCGTAACACCACGCTCTCTTCGCGTATCGGCTGCTTTCTCGATTTTCTCCGCACCGAGATTGATCGGCGTCAAATGCTTTAAAACGGTCTGTCAGAAACAAAAAATCGCTGTCGCAGAGCAGAGGTTTGAGGAGGGTGACAAAGTCTGGCCGGATTTGCTTTCTGATTGTGCCCGCTCAGGGAATATGGACAGACTGGAAAGACGCTTAAGCCAGTCCCTGGTCGCTCGACCCGCACGAGTACGCACCTCATCCATGAGGTGCGCCCGTTGCCGGGCCAACGCTTTGCGTTGTTCAAAAACGCTCCCGGCGTTTTTGTCCCCGGCGCGGGACGCGCCCATATTCCCTTCGTGTTGCGCTAATGTGTTGCTGCCAGAGGCACTCAGCGTTGAGTTTGTCAGCAGCCTCCAGCACGAATACAGGCGCATCAGCAATCAGCTTATTAGTCAGGCACTCGGTTCCAGCACCAGAATCTTCACATCCACCACATCATCTTTAATGATGGCGCGATGCGCATCCATATGCGGCATCTGCTGATGCTGCTCCAGATGGCGCAACGTTTCCCACTGCTCCACCATGAAAATAGAGTCTGGCGAGTTCTGCTTCCATGGCACCTGCGCCTGATGATCCAGCAGCGCGTCATACTGATGGCAGCCGTCTTCTTCTAAGACCTGCGGGATCAGCTTTTTCACTGCATCCAGCACGGCCTGACGGCGACCGGGTTTAACACAAATTTCAGCTACGACTGTTAACATTCTCGAATTCCTCTTTCGTGAGAAAATGGGGTGGTATCTCCTGACTATCTTACGCAAAAATGCGGCTAAGATGGGTCCGATAAGCGGCAATATCGCGTGGCACGTCCGGTGCTTTAATCACGTCATTGCAGATAAAGGTCGGCAGCGCTTCCATTCCCAGGAACTGGTTGGCTTTGTGGAAGTGCAGATAGAGACCATCGACGCCGACGCCTTCAAAGAACTGCTCCGGGTCGGTAAAGGCCTGCAGCGGCGCATTCCAGGTCAGCGACAGCATATATTTTTTGCCCTGCAGCAGACCGCCGGAACCATATTTTTTTGCTGCATCGGAGCGGGTACGACCATCGCTGGCGTAGAGTGAACCGTGGCCTTCAGTAAAGACTTCATCGATGTAACGCTTCACCGTCCAGGGTTCGCCCATCCACCAGCCCGGCATCTGATAAATCACCACATCGCTGTCGACATATTTCTGCACTTCATCGGTGGTCACGTAATCGCTGTCAGCTACGGTGACTGTCACCTCATGTCCCATGTCACGCAACTGGCTGGCCGCAACATCGGTCAGGGTGTGGTTCAGTTCGCCTTTAGAGTGGGCAAAAGTTTTGCCGCCATCGATAATTAAAATCCTGCTCATGAATAGGTTGCCTCGTTTCCTGAATAGGGTGCTCAGCTTACGCGCGCCGCAGCTGCAGAAAAATGCGAAGTTGATCACAACACTTTTGCTGTAGCAGCAACAATACGCCGGTTTGTGGCACCATCGGTGGGCAAACTCACCATAAAAAATTATAGAAAAAATCAGAATGAAAAAATTAATCCTCGCTTTGCTGCTGGCCAGCGGTGCTGTCCATGCGCAGTCTCATCTTGACACCGTTCTCAGTTCCAAGACGCTCAAAGTCTGCACCACCGGCGATTACAAACCCTACAGCTATCTGCGACCCGATGGTCAGTATGAAGGGCTGGATATCAGCATGGCGAATGCGCTGGCTACCTCACTCGGTGCGAAGGTGGAGTGGGTACAGACCAGCTGGAAAAACCTGATGCCAGACTTTCTGGCAAAGCAGTGTGATATCGCCGTCGGCGGCGTCTCAGTCACGCTGAAACGCCAGCAGACCGCCTGGTTCGCACAGCCGCTGGACGTGGATGGCAAAATTCCGCTGGTGCGCTGCCGCGATAAAGATCGCTTCCAGGCCATCGAACAGCTCAACCGGCCAGACGTACGTCTGATTGAACCGGCTGGTGGCACCAACGAAGCCTTTGTGCACAGCCATCTGCCAGAGGCCTCGCTGACGCTGTTCCACGATAACGTCACCATCTTCCAGCAGCTGGTCGACAACAAGGCGGATGTGATGATTACCGATGCCTCTGAAGCGCGTTTTCAGCAGCAGCATTACCCGACGCTCTGCGCGATCAATCCCGACAAACCGCTGCAGTATGGCGAGAAGGCTTACATGATCCCGCGTGACGACATCAGCTGGAAGCTCTATGTCGATCAGTGGGTGCATCTCAGCACCGCCACCGGTGAATATCGTGATATTGCCCGTCAGTGGATAGGGGCAAAGCCCTGATTCACTTCCGCTGAGAGGTCAGGCACTTGCCGGTCTGAATCCGGCGTGCCTCAGGCACATGAAATTGCGCGGCGGAACACCTCTTGTCCCGCGCTTCCCCTGTGACTAACACCAGGGAATAAGGTACTATCCTCGCCAAACCACCGCCGGGTGTCCCGCCGTTGTGGGCCACGATGTGAGGATGAGAAATCAATGAGTGAACTGACTCAGGATGGTGCAGAGCGTCTTGCCCTGCACACATTCACCGAGAATGCGTACTTAAACTATTCGATGTACGTCATCATGGACCGCGCACTGCCTTACATTGGCGACGGATTAAAGCCGGTTCAGCGACGTATCGTTTACGCCATGTCCGAGCTGGGCCTGAGCGCCAGCGCAAAATTCAAAAAATCGGCGCGTACCGTGGGTGACGTGCTGGGTAAATACCATCCGCACGGCGACAGCGCCTGCTATGAAGCGATGGTGCTGATGGCCCAGCCGTTTTCCTACCGTTATCCGCTGGTTGACGGCCAGGGTAACTGGGGCGCGCCGGATGATCCCAAGTCGTTCGCGGCGATGCGTTACACCGAATCCCGTCTGTCAAAATATGCCGAGCTGCTGCTGGGCGAGCTGGGTCAGGGCACGGTCGACTATCAGCCGAACTTTGATGGCACGCTGCAGGAGCCGAAGATGTTACCGGCGCGCCTGCCCAATATTCTGCTGAACGGTACCACCGGTATCGCCGTCGGCATGGCGACCGATATTCCGCCACACAACCTGCGCGAAGTGGCTCAGGCGGCGATCGCCCTGATCGACGCGCCGAAAACTACGCTGGACCAGCTGCTGGATATTGTCCAGGGACCGGATTATCCAACCGAGGCAGAGATCATTACGCCGCGTGACGAAATCCGCAAAATTTATCAGACCGGGCGCGGCTCCATCCGCCAGCGTGCGGTATGGAAGAAAGAAGAGGGCGAGGTGGTTATCACCGCGCTGCCGCATCAGGTATCAGGCGCGCGCGTGCTGGAGCAGATTGCTAACCAGATGCGCAACAAAAAGCTGCCGATGGTGGAGGATCTGCGTGATGAGTCGGATCATGAGAACCCGACCCGTCTGGTGATCGTGCCGCGCTCTAATCGCGTCGATCTCGATCAGGTGATGAACCATCTGTTCGCCACCACCGATCTGGAGAAGAGTTACCGCGTTAACCTCAATATGATCGGCCTGGATAACCGCCCGGCGGTGAAAAACCTGCACGAGATCCTGACCGAATGGCTGGTATTCCGCCGCGACACGGTCAAACGCCGTCTGAACTACCGACTGGATCGCGTGCTGCGCCGCCTGCATATTCTGGAAGGTTTGCTGGTTGCTTTCCTGAACATCGATGAAGTGATCGAGATCATCCGTACTGAGGATGAGCCGAAGCCGGTCCTGATGTCGCGTTTTGGCATCAGTGAAACGCAGGCCGAATCGATCCTCGAACTGAAGTTGCGTCACCTGGCAAAACTGGAAGAGATGAAGATCCGTGGCGAGCAGGCGGATCTGGAAAAAGAGCGTGATCAGCTGCAGGCGACGCTGGCGTCTGAACGCAAGATGAACACCCTGCTGAAAAAAGAGTTACAGGCTGACAGCGCCAGCTACGGCGACGATCGTCGTTCGCCACTGTGTGAGCGTGAAGAAGCCAAAGCCCTGAGCGAAACCGAGCTGGTGCCGTCTGAACCGGTCACCATTGTGCTGTCGCAGATGGGCTGGGTGCGCAGCGCGAAAGGTCACGATATCGATCCAGCCGGACTGAGTTATAAAGCGGGCGACAGCTATCTGGCTGCCGCACGCGGCAAGAGCAATCAGCCGGTGGCCTTTATCGACTCCACCGGCCGCAGCTATACGCTGGATCCGACATCGCTGCCTTCCGCACGCGGACAGGGCGAGCCGCTGACCGGTAAACTGACGCCCCCGCCGGGTGCGGTAGTTGAACAGGTGCTGATGGAGCCAGATGACCAGCGACTGCTGATGGCGTCTGATGCGGGCTACGGCTTTATCTGTACCTTCAGCGATCTGATATCGCGCAACCGCGCCGGTAAAGCGCTGCTGACGCTGCCCGACAATGCCCGCGTGATGACGCCAATGGCGGTCCATCATGAAGATGACATGCTGCTGGCGATCACCCAGGCGGGACGGATGCTGATGTTCCCTGTCGGCGAACTGCCGCAGATGTCGAAAGGCAAGGGCAACAAAATCATCTCGATTCCGTCAGCAGAAGCCGCTGCCGGTCAGGACAAACTGGCCTGGCTGATGATCCTGCCGCCGGGCAGCGCGATCACGCTGCACGTGGGCAAGCGTAAAATGCTGCTGCGCAGTGAAGAGCTACAGAAATTCCGCGCCGATCGCGGACGTCGCGGCACGCTGTTACCGCGCGGCCTGCAAAAAATTGATCGAGTTGAACTGGATGCCCCTGCGCGTCCGGCGAGCCCGGATAGCGAAGCGTAAACAACCCGGCTGGCCCTGCGTCAGCCGTGGCTCTATGAGGGAACTATGTTACTGATTCTGCGTGCCATTATCGTCGTCATTTATTCGATCCTGATCTGTATCTTTGGCAGTATCTGGTGTCTTTTTTCACCACGCGATCCGCGCCACGTCGCCACTTTCGGCCATCTGTTCGGCAAATTATCGACGGTGTTTGGTCTTAAAGTTGATCTGCGCAAACCGGAAGGTGCGGAGAATTATGGTAATGCGATCTATATTGCCAACCATCAGAACAACTACGACATGGTCACCGCGGCCAAAATGGTGCAGCCCTATACGGTAACCGTGGGTAAAAAGAGCCTGCTGTGGGTGCCGTTTTTTGGCCTGCTCTACTGGCTGACCGGCAACCTGCTGATTGACCGCGATGACCGGGCCAAAGCGCGCGGCACCATCGGTGAGCTGGTGGATCAGTTTAACCGCAAGCGCATCTCTATCTGGATGTTCCCGGAAGGGACGCGCAGCCGTGGCCGTGGCCTGCTGCCATTTAAAACCGGTGCCTTCCACGCTGCCGTGGCGGCGGGCGTGCCGATCATTCCGATTGTGGTCTCCAATACCCATGGCAAGATCGATCTCAATCGCTGGAACAACGGTCTGGTCATTGTTGAGATGCTGCCGCCGGTTGATGTAAAAGCATTCGAGTCTTCGTCGGTGCGTAAGCTGGCGACTCATTGTCGCGAACTGATGGCGGCGAAGCTGGAAGAGCTCAACGCCGAAGTCGCAGAACGCGAAAAAAACGGAAAAATCTGACCGGCGAGTCATTCGCCGAACTATCCTGCATGGATGCCGCGCGACGGGCCTTATCCGGCTCGTCGTGAACGCAGCACAGCAAAAACAGATCAATAAAAACAGGGCCGGCGCTTAGCGCCACGCGTAAAGGGTCAGAAGTTTTATGTCTTTCAGCAGACGTCAGTTCATCCAGCTTTCTGCCGGAGCGGCGCTTAGCGCCAGTTTACTCCCTCATGCGGCACATGCCGCTTCTTCAGCCAATGGCGATACGCCACTTCCGGTTCCGCCGTTGCTGGAATCCCGTCGCGGCCAGCCGCTGTTCCTGACGATGCAGCGCAGCCACTGGTCATTTAATGGCGACAATAACAAAGTGCCGGTGTGGGGCATCAATGGCCTTTACCTTGGCCCTACCGTCCGGGTTTACAGCGGTGACGACGTTAAGCTGATCTACAGCAACCGGCTGAATGAGTCCGTCTCCATGACCGTCAGCGGTTTGCAGCTGCCGGGTGCGTTAATGGGTGGCGCGCCACGTATGATGTCGGCCGGTGTCGACTGGTCGCCGGTGCTGCCGATTCGTCAGGCGGCCTCAACCTGCTGGTATCACGCCAATACCCCAAACCGCATGGCGCCGCATATCTATAACGGTCTGGCGGGCATGTGGCTGGTGGAAGATGACATCGGCAAACAGCTGCCGCTGCCGAAACATTACGGCGTCGATGACTTCCCCATCATCATTCAGGACAAGCGGCTCGATAACTTTGCCACGCCGGTCTATGACCCGCCGCAGGATGGTGGTTTCCTGGGGGATACGCTGCTGGTGAATGGCGTACGCAATCCTTATGTTGAGGTGTCACGCGGCTGGGTGCGCCTGCGTCTGCTGAACGCCTCGAATGCGCGACGCTATGAGATGGTGCTCAGCGACAATCGTCCGTTTATGGTCATTGCCAGCGATCAGGGCTATCTGTCTGCGCCGGTTGCGGTGCAGCGTCTGTCACTGGCACCAGGCGAACGTCGCGAAGTGCTGGTGGATATGTCGCAGGGTGATGAAGTATCGATTACGGCGGGAACGGCGGCAGGCATTATGGATCGGCTGCGCGGTTTCTTTGAGCCATCTTCTATTCTGACCTCCACCCTGATCCTGACGCTGCGCCCAACCGGCTTACTGCCGCTGGTGACGGATAATCTGCCGATGCGGCTGCTGGCCGACCAGATTCTGGATGGCGTGGCGGTGCGCACCCGTGAATTCCGCATCGGTGACAGCATGCCGGGCATCAACGGTGCGCTCTGGGATATGAAACGCATTGACACCACTGCGCAGCAGGGCACCTTTGAGCGCTGGATCCTGCACGCCGATCGGCCGCAGTCGCTGCATATTCAGGGCGTGATGTTCCTGATTAAAAGTGTGAATGGCGCACAACCGATGGGTGAAGATCGTGGCTGGAAAGATACGGTGTGGGTCGATGGCAGCGTGGAACTGATGGTCAGCTTCCCGCAAAGTTCGTCCGATCACTTCCCCTTCGTCTATTACAGTCAGACGCTGGAACTGGCCGATCGCGGTACGGCGGGTCAACTGGTGGTGCAGCCCACCGCATAACAGCGCGGTCAGGCGAGAAGAGCCCGACTGACCGCGTTAAGCCCGTTCTGCCCGTCAACGGCAGGGCAGAGTGGTTAAGATCACCTTCACGTCAGTTAAAGGTTTCCGGATCCGGCCCCAGACGATTGCCGCTGTCCAGTTTCGCAATATCACTCACTTCATGCTTATCCAGACGGAAGTCAAAGACCTTGAAGTTCTCTTCGATACGAGCTGGCGTCACCGATTTCGGAATCACCACCAGACCACTATCCAGATGCCAGCGGATCACGATCTGCGCCGGGGTCTTGCCATATTTCTTCGCCAGCGACTTGATGATCTCCTGATCAAAAACGCCTTTACCGCCCTGCGCCAGCGGACTCCAGGATTCGGTCTGGATCTGGTGCAGCGCGTTCCACGCATGCAGCGTGCGCTGCTGTAGCATCGGGTGCAGCTCAATCTGGTTTACGACCGGCGTCACACCGGTTTCATCCAGCAGACGCTTCAGGTGCGCTTCATGGAAGTTACAGACGCCAATGCTTTTGGTCAGCCCCTGCTGCTGCAGTTCGATCATCTTCTTCCAGGCATCAACGTAATGGTCTTTTTCCGGGCACGGCCAGTGCATCAGATAGAGATCGACCTGCTCCAGTTTGAGTTTCTCCAGGCTGGTTTCCATCGCCTGCTGAACATTCTGCTGATCGTCGTTCCACAGTTTGGTGGTCACGAAAATCTCTTCGCGCGGCACATCGGTTTCCTGCAGAGCCTGGCCAATCGCCTCTTCATTCTTATAGGCGGCGGCGGTATCGATTGAGCGATAGCCGACCTCAAGCGCTTTTAGCACTGCATGACGCGCATCTTCGATGCTGGCCTGCCACACACCGAGTCCGAGTTGCGGCATCATATTGCCATCGCGCAGTTTGATAATGGGTTGGTCTGCCATAGTTGCTCCTTTCCGTTGCGGTTAACCCGTGAGAATTCACTGTGCTTAAGTCTAGCCAACAATTTTCAGCCTGCTCAGCGCCAGCAACAACAGCGGGTCTGGTCTTCTGCCCGATCCGGTAAATTTCTTGCCTGATTCTCCAGGCTGCTGGTGGTTCAGGCATTAGCACGGCACACTGGCTTTTTGCCCGTAAAGGAGTCGCTATGGCGCACGATGCACTGTGTCACCGGCTGGCACAGCAGGTAGTCACCTTAATGACCCATGGTCGCGACCGTCTTTGTCCGGTCGAAAATGTATCGCTGATTTATGCCAGTCAATATCGTCCCCGTACGCCGATGATGTATCAGCCCGGCATTGTCATCCTGTTTCAGGGCAGCAAAACCGGCTATCTCGGCAGCACCGTGTTTCAGTATGACGCCAGCAAATACCTGATGCTGACCGTGCCGCTGCCGGTGGAGTGCGAAACCTGGGCCTCGCCGGAGATCCCGATTGCCGGGCTGTGTCTCAGGGTTGATACCGCCAGCCTGCAGGATCTGCTGATTGAAATCGGCGACGACGATCAGTTTCAGCCGCAGCCGCAGACTTCGGGTATTCACTCGGCGTGGCTGACGGAACCGATGCTGTGCGCCGCGGAGCGACTGCTGGATGTGATGACCCAGCCGCGCGATGCGCGCGTGCTGGGACCGCATATTGTGCGGGAAATTATCTACTATGTGCTGACTGGCCCGATTGGCGGCGCGCTGCTTTCGCTGGTGAGCCGACAGACGCAGTTCAGCCTCATCGCGCGCGCCCTGCGGCGTATTGAAAATCACTATGCGGAAAACCTCAGCGTCGATGCGCTGGCAGCGGAAGTAAACATGAGCGTCTCAGCCTTTCACCATAACTTCAAAGCGGTGACGCAGACCTCGCCGTTACAGTATCTCAAGCGCTATCGCCTGCATCAGGCGCGACTGCTGATGCTGCACGATGGACTCAAGGCGAGTGCGGCGGCGGTGCGGGTGGGCTATGAAAGCCCTTCACAGTTTTCGCGGGAGTTTAAACGCTATTTCGGCGTGACGCCGGGGGAAGAGGTGAGTCGTGTCAGGCAGACGGTAGCGGATCCGTCCGCCTGAATGGCGGCGGATCCGAAAGGCAGACGCGCGTCAGGCGCGTTTCTGGCGACGCTTTTTCCAGATCACCACAATGCTGCCGGACAGGCCGAGCACCAGCAGCACCATCGGCAGTATCATCAGAATCGCCATCACCTGATCTTCATGACGCTTGATAAACGGCACCTGGCTGATGCCATAGCCAAAGGCAACCACAATGCCGACCCACAGCACGCCGCTGAGCCAGTTAAACAGCTGAAAGCGGCCATTCTGCAGGCCTGCAATGCCCGCCATGGTCGGCAGGATAGTGCGGATAAAGGCAAGAAAACGGCCGACCAGCAGCGCCATCAGCCCGTGACGGTTAAACATATTCCAGGCGCGCTGGTGATACTGTGCCGGCAGATGCATCAGCCAGCTTTTCACCAGTCGGGTATTCCCCAGCCAGCGGCCCTGCAGATAGCTCAGCCAGCAGCCGAGGCTGGCGGCGGTCGTGAGGATCACCATCGTCGGCACAAAATCCATCACCCCTTTAGCCACCATCGCCCCGGCCAGCAGCAGCAGGCTGTCACCCGGCAGGAAAGAGGCGGGCAACAGACCATTTTCCAGAAACAGCGTCAGAAACATCACGCCGTATACCACCCACACCACCTCCGGATTTGCCAGCGCGGCAAAATCCTGATGCCAGAGCGCCTGGACAATCTCGTGTAAAACACCCATTAGCGATTCCATCACGTCACAAGGAACAATCCGTCTGCGTTCAGGCAGCACAGCAATCTCACCGGTAAGCTGAACGATGCGGGATAAATTTTAACAACAAATGAGCCGGTGCCCGGCAAACTCTCCGGGCCGCCGCTACGTGGTTTATCTTCTGTTTACTTTCTGTTTATCTGACTTAGCGCGTCAGACGCGCAAAACCGGCCTCCAGGTCAGCCAGCAGATCATCAACGTGCTCCAGACCAATGTGCAGCCGCACCAGCGTGCCGGTGAAATCCACACCGCCCGCCGGACGAATCTCAGCGAGCTCTTCCGGCTGATTCGCCAGGATCAGGGATTCATAGCCGCCCCAGGAGTAAGCCATGCTGAAATGATGGAAGTGATCGAGATATTCCGCCAGTTGGGGCGCGTCTAATTTTTCCTGCAGGATGAATGAGAACAGGCCGCTGCTGCCGTTAAAATCGCGCTGCCAGAATGCATGACCTTTGCTTTGCGCCAGTGCCGGGTGATTCACCCGTGCCACTTCCGGGCGCGCCGCCAGCCACTCTGCCACCTGAATTGCGCTCTCTTCATGCTGACGCAGACGGGTGCCCAGCGTACGCAGACCGCGGCTCGCCATGTAGGCGGTATCGGCATCTACCATCTGGCCCATCAGATAAGAGTTCTCACGCAGTTGATCGATACAGCGTGCATTGGCGACCGCCGTGCCGATCATTGCATCGCTGTGACCAATCAGATATTTGGTGCCGGCCTGAATCGAAATATCAATGCCGTACGCCAGCGCGTTAAACAGAATACCGGCCGCCCAGGTGTTGTCGATCATGATGATCGCTTCGGGCGCTTTAGCGCGTACCGCTGCCACAATCGCCGGAATATCCTGAACTTCCATCGTGATCGAAGCGGGCGACTCAAGGAAAACAACACGGGTGTTGGGCTGCACCAGCTCCCCGATTTCACTGCCGATACAGTGATCGAACCAGCCGGTGGAAACCTGCAGCTTAGCGAGAATTTTAGTACAGAAATCCTGCGTCGGTTCATAGACCGCGCCGCTCATCAGTACGTGGTCGCCTGCCTCGACAAACGCCAGAATCGCGTTCGCCACGGCAGCCGCGCCGCAGGGATAGAGCACACAGCCCGCACCGCCTTCCAGCTCGGTCATCGCATCCTGTAGCGCAAAGTGCGTCAGGGTGCCGCGGCGGCCATAAAAAAGTTCGCCTTTTGCCCGACCGGCGGTGGCGCGTTTCTTCTCCGCAACCGTATCAAAAACCAGCGAAGAGGCGCGCTGAATGACGCTATTCACCGAGCCCTGGGTATAACGCTTGCTGCGTCCTGCACTGACGAGCGTGGTATCAATTTTTCTGGTGGTCATGAGTCGCCTTTACCGCTTCAGACTAAGCCCCCACGTTATCACGAAACGGCCAGCAGGGTTGAGACTCAATGGTGATTATCAGAGTGCGTCGCAGGAAAAAAAACGGCCTGCGAACAGGCCGGTTTTCATGGTGCTACATCACGCCCATCAGGCGCGGCAACCAGAGTGAAATAGCGGGAATATAGGTAATCAGCATCAGCACCAGGAACAGCATGCCGTAGAACGGCAACATCGCCCCGACGACCTGCTCAATCTTCTGCTTACTCACTGCGCTGGCCACAAACAGCACGGTGCCGACCGGCGGCGTAATCAGCCCGATGCCCAGGTTAGTCAGCATGATCATGCCAAAGTGAACCGGATCGACCCCTAGCGCGGTGGCTACCGGCAGCAGCACCGGCGTCAGGATCAGAATCAGCGGCGCCATATCCATCAGCGTGCCTACCACCAGCAGCAGGATGTTGATACACATCAGGATGACATATTTGTTATCGGAGAGACTGGTAAACGCTTCGGTAATAATAGTCGGCAGTTGCATAAAGGTCATTACCGCGCCAAATCCGGCCGCGAAAGCGATCAGCACCATCACGATGGTGACGGTTTTAATGGTGCGGAACAGCAGGATATGCAGCTGACTCCATTTGAAGTCGCGATAGATAAACATGGTGACGCAGAACGCCCAGATACAGGCAATCGCAGCGGACTCCGAGGCGGTAAAGATGCCAGAGAGGATCCCGCCCATAATGATCACGACGGTAAATAGCCCCCAGAAGGCGTCGAAGAAAATCTTCAGCGCCTGACGAAACGGAATACGCTCGCCTTTGGGATAGCCGCGTTTATGTGCAAAGCCCAGACACATCACCATCAGGCAACCGCCGAGCAGCAGGCCAGGGAAGATCCCGGCAACAAACAGCGAGGAGATGGTTACCATGCCGCCGGTCGCCAGCGAGTAGATGACGGAGTTGTGGCTGGGAGGCGTCAGCACCGCCTGAACGGAGCCGCTGGCGGTTACGGCAGCCGCAAAGTCACGCGGATAGCCTTTCTCCTCCATCTGCGGAATCATCACCGAACCAATCGAGGCGGTATCGGCTACCGACGACCCGGAGATAGCGCCAAAAAAGGTTGAAGCGACGATATTAACCAGCGACAGCCCGCCGCGAATAAAGCCGACAAAGATATAGGCGAAGTTGACCAGGCGACGGGCAATGCCGCCCTCTGCCATAATCGCGCCAGCGAGGATAAAGAACGGAATGGTCAGCAGCGAAAATTTGTTAATCCCGTTGGTCACCTGAATCACCACCGCTTCCAGCGGCAGATCGATCCACCAGGCTCCGATAAAGGCGCTCAGTCCCACCGCAAAGGCGACCGGAAAACCCACCACCAGCAACACCAGCAAACTGCCTATCAAAATCAATGCATCCATTTTTCTGCTCCGCGTTAGTGGGTGCCGCCCAGCATGACAATCGGCCGCTGGCTCTGATCGCCGCGCAGCAAGCGCTCAATAACAAACAGCAGAGTGAAAATTGCACCAGTCGGTATCGGCAGATACATTTCGCCGTAGGTCACAGCCGGGAGTGAGGCGAGGGTCTGCACCCACATCGCTTCACACAGGCTGTAACTGGCCTGGAAGATCACCAGACAGGTAACGATCATCATCAGATCGCTGACGCGCAGCATCAGGCGCTGCCGGGCAGGCGACAGGCGATTAGTGACCATCGACACGCAGATATGGGTTCCGGCGCGCAGACCCACCGGCGCGCCAATAAAGGTAAAAATAATCATGCAGATAATGGCAACCGGCTCCGGCCACGAGAGTGCGCCGTTCATCACGTAACGGGCGAAGATCCCAATCGGGATCACCGTCACCATGATCAACAGCGCCACGGCGGCCACCAGCATGCAGAGCAGATAAAGCCCATCCATCAGACGCGTATAAGCAGACATAATTGATACCTGATTAAGTACGCCACACGGCAGCGTGGCGCGGGAAGGGTTATTTCACCTCAGCGATCCGGGTCATCAGATCCTGATATTTGCCGCCAAACTGATCGCGTACTGACTGAGTCGCTTTGACGAAATAGTCGCGGTCGGTCTGCTGGAAGGTGACGCCGCCCGCCTTCATTTTGGCGATCGACTCTTCGGTATAGGTCGCCCAGAGCTGGCGCTCCTCATCCTGTGCCTCTTTGCCAAGCTTTTTCAGCAGTGCCTGATCCTCGGGTTTCAGGCGATCCCAGGCGCGTTTTGAGAACAGGATCATCTCTGGCTGGATAAAGTGGCCGCTAAGGGTGTAATACTTCGCGACCGGCATGTAGTTGTGGGCGACAAAGGTTGGTGGGTTGTTTTCGGTGCCATCAACCACGCCGGTCTGCATCGCACTGAACACTTCACTGACGCCCATCGCTACCGGATTCGCGCCCATGGCTTTCAGCGTCGCCAGTGAGATGGCGCTGTTCTGTACCCGGATCTTCATGCCTTTGAGATCGTCCGGTTTCGCCAGCGGCTTTTTGGTGATCATGTTGCGCTCACCGGCATCGGTCCAGCCCAGGAACACCATGCGGGCCTTGGGATCGTTATCGAATTTGTCGGCAATCTCTCGGCCTGTCTCGCCATCCAGCACTTTGTGCATGTGGTCAACATCGCGGAAAATGTAGGGCAGGGTCAGCACGCTGGTTTCCGGGGCAATCGAGGTGACCGGGGCCAGTGAGACGCGGATCATATCGATAGCCCCCAGCTGCACCTGCTGCAGCGTCTGATCTTCATCACCCAGCACGCCACCGGCGTAGAGCTTCATCTCCAGCCGTCCATCGGTGGCCTGTTTCAGTTTGTCGCCCATGTGTTGCAGAGCGACTACGGTGGGATAACCGGCAGGCTGCACTTCAGCCACTTTGATCACCTGTGCCGTGGCGGTGGCGCTTGCTATCATCGCCGCAAGGGCACTGGCCACGCATGTTTTCATCATTCTCATTATATTGTCTCCCACAGAGGTAAGACGGCCTGCGCTCAGGACTAACCTCAGAGGGCCGTGAGGAGCCAGCATAGTAAAAACGTGCCTGAGTAAAATGCAGCAATGCTGATTGAATGAATCACGTCACATTTTGAAACGTTGTTTTAATAAATTTTCATGCAGCTTCACATTTTAGAAACATCCTCACAAACCGTACCTGAACCTGTTCAGCAACAGGTCAAAAGCGTGGATTAGCTTTGTAAATACTAATGAGAACTACTATCAATTCGCCGCCATTTTGCTATTATTTGCGCTTGTTTCGCATCCCTGAATCAGAAGTTGGAGAAGCAGCGTGGTAGCCAGTGATTTGATGCAAACGGACCTCTCCGTTTGGGGCATGTATCAACATGCCGATATCGTGGTAAAGGTGGTCATGATTGGCCTGTTATTGGCCTCAGTGGTGACCTGGGCGATCTTCTTCGGTAAATATGCCGAACTCAGCGCGGCTAAGCGTCGCCTGAAGCGTGAGCAACTGGCACTGGGCGAAGCCCGCAATCTGAATGACGCCGCCCGCATTGCCCAGACGTTTACCGGGCACAGCCACTCAGTGGTGCTATTGAACGATGCGCAGAATGAGCTTGAACTGTCGGCTGGCGTGGAAGATACCAACGGTATTAAAGATCGCACCAGTTTCCGCCTTGAGCGCCGCGTAGCCGCCTTCAGCCGCCATGCTGGACGTGGCAACGGTTTCCTGGCGACCATCGGGTCTGTTGCACCCTTTATCGGCCTGTTCGGCACCGTCTGGGGCATCATGAACAGCTTTATTGGCATCGCGAAAACCCAGACCACCAACCTTGCGGTGGTGGCACCGGGTATTGCCGAAGCGCTGCTGGCGACCGCGATTGGTCTGGTTGCTGCGATCCCGGCCGTCGTCATCTATAACGTTTTTGCCCGCATGATTGCCAACTACAAAGCCTCGCTGGGGGATGTCGCCGCGCAGGTGATGCTGCTGCAGAGTCGCGATATCGATTTGGGTACCGTCGCCACAGAGGTTCCGCGTCCTGCGACCGCCCAGAAACTGCGCTTAGGGTAAGTTGTTATGGCCATGCGATTAAATGATGATCTGGAAACCGATGGTGAAATGCATGAGATCAACGTGACGCCGTTTATCGACGTCATGCTGGTACTGCTGATCATCTTTATGGTGGCCGCGCCACTGGCTACGGTCGATGTGCGCGTTAATCTGCCTGCTTCCACCAGCGCGCCGCAACCGCGTCCGGAAAAGCCGGTCTATCTGTCGATTAAAGCGGATAAGCAGCTTTACGTGGGTAACGATCAGGTCACCCCGGACTCGCTGGTGAATGTGCTGACCAGCCAGACGCAGGGCAACAAAGAGACCACCATTTTCTTCCAGGCAGACAAGTCGGTAGATTATGAAACGCTCATGAGCATCATGGATAAGCTGCGCACGGCGGGTTACCTGAAAATTGGTCTGATGGGCATGGAAACCGTGAAGAAATAGCGGGTTATCCGGCAAAATGAAAAGGCGACGGTTAAGGTCGCCTTTTTTTATGGCGGCTCTTCAGCCAGATTAAATCAGGCAGATCAGCCGCCTGGCGGATCACTTATGCTGGCTGATCTGAATTGTTAATTGGTTGTTACTTATGTACACAGAATTGTAAAGTGCAATGGTGAGCCAGGTCACATTAATCTCGCATCAGGCAGGCTAAAACGGCTAAAAAACAACAGGAAGCCGTTATGAGTTACACCCCGTCTTTACAAAAGCCGCCAAAAAGTGCTGCCCGAACCATCTTTAACGTCACCAGTGGTAACTTTCTGGAGATGTACGATTTTATGGTGTTTGGCTATTATGCCACCGCCATTGCCAGAACCTTCTTTCCCGGTGATGACCCGTTTGCTTCCCTGATGCTCACCCTGATGACCTTTGGTGCCGGTTTCCTGATGCGCCCGCTGGGGGCGATCATTCTGGGTGCTTACATCGACCATCATGGTCGTCGTAAAGGCTTATTACTGACGCTGGGCTTAATGGCGATAGGTACCCTGACCATTGCGCTGGTGCCAGGCTACGCCACGCTGGGCGCGGCGGCACCGATTCTGATCCTGCTGGGACGCCTGTTGCAGGGCTTCTCGGCAGGCGTCGAGCTGGGTGGCGTATCGGTCTATCTCGCGGAAGTCGCGCCGAAAGGTCGCAAAGGCTTTTTCGTCAGCTGGCAATCAGGCAGTCAGCAGATTGCGGTGATTTTTGCCGCCCTGCTGGGCCTGATGCTGAATCATCTGATGGCGAAAGAAGCGGTGACGGAGTGGGGCTGGCGTATCCCGTTCGTGGTCGGCTGCCTGATTGTGCCGTTCCTGTTCTACATTCGCCGGATGCTGGAAGAGACCGAAGCGTTCAGCAAACGTAAACATCACCCGCGCATGACGGAAATTATGCGGTCAGTTGCCAGCAACTGGGCGCTGGTGCTGGCGGGCATGCTGATGGTGGTCACCACTACGGTGATGTTCTACATGATCACTGCCTTTACTCCGACCTTTGGTAAAACCGTGCTGATGATGAGCGATAAGCAGGCGTTTCTGGTTACCCTCTGCGTGGGTGTCTCAAACCTCTTCTGGCTGCCGCTGATGGGAGCGCTGTCGGACCGCGTGGGTCGCCGTCCGCTGCTGATCATCTTTACCCTGCTGATGATTGTGACGACCTGGCCGGTGCTGCACTGGCTGGTGGGATCGGCCAGCTTCGCTCATCTGCTGGAAGCGGAACTGTGGCTGTCATTCCTTTATGCCAGTTACAACGGGGCGATGGTGGTGTATCTGGCGGAGATTATGCCTGCTGAGGTGCGTGCCGCCGGTTTCTCTATGGCCTACAGTCTGGCGACGGCGCTGTTTGGCGGCTTCACGCCTGCCATCTCCAGCTATCTGATCCACGCCACCGGTGATAAAGCGATGCCGGGCGTCTGGCTGACCTTTGCTGCCGTCTGCGGGCTGATTGGTACGCTGTTAATTGGCCGGATGGTGAAACAGTATCAGTTGCGCCACAGCGCTACCCCGGCCAGCGCTTCTCTCTAAAAGGACAAATCGACCACCACGCTGTCGCTGTAGTTACCGGCTGGCGGCGTGTTCTGCGTGGTCAGGATGCGCGCGGTGTAGTTAAAGCCGCGCGTCAGTCCATCCGTGGATACCGCCGTCGAGGTGGTACTGCTCCAGCGTTCCGTGCCTGCCGGGCCCCAGCGATTGCTGGTGGTACTTTTATAAATCTCATAGCTCAGCCGATTCGTCCCGCTCGCCATATTCCTGACGCTGCTCACCGCATAGCTGCCATTGCTCAGTCCGACGGTATAGGTGCTGCCTTTACTGCACAATACGTTGATGGTCTGCGAGACGGTGGAAAAGCTGCCCACCAGCGGCGCGCTGCCAAAGCTAATATTGGGCGAGGTAATGGTCGTGCAGTCATTGGTCAGGATAGCGGTGATGTTAATCGGGATTACGCCACTGCCGGTCTGCTCACTTAAGCAGAGATTGCCCACGCCGACACTGGTGCAGATGCGATAAGTCACCGCCATGTTCAGCGTCACCTGATAGGTTCCGGCGGCGACCACCTGACCGGGAACGGTGCGCAGATAGACCGGAATGGCAAAGTTGAGGCTGCCCAGCAAACCCGCCAGGTTGATCAAAGTCTGTGATGCATAGACAAATGGCGTGCCACCGATGGTCAGTTCGGTGGCGCAGGCACTGTCGGTGCAGAGTTGCACCGGTACATTATCGCTGCCGGTGTCACCGCTACGCTTGAGGATGCCGCGCGTGCCGCTGACAGTGGTTGCACCGGTCAGCTGGAAGGTTATCTGGTTATTGCCCAGCAGCGACAGCGACGAGCCGGAGCCACAGTTGACGTTGGCGTTGGTGGTGACCGAGCTGACGGTGGTATTCGCCACAAACGTGGTGACCGAACCAAAGCTCGCCGTGGAGGCGGGCAGGGTACAGGCGGCGTAGCTCAGTGACGGCAGTAGCAGCAACAGGCCAGCCAGTAACAGCGATCTCATCATAGTGGATTTCCGGACATAAAAGGTTCAGCAGGCGCGGCGGCGCTACCTGCAACAGGAGCCGGCAGCGCGCAGGTCAGGGGGCCATAGGTTTTCAGTGCCTGCGGCTGACCGCTGGCGATATGCAGTTCGGTCTCGCAGCGGCGCCCATCGGGCGTGACTACCTCGATCGGATTACTGGCGGTAAGATCTTCCATCCAGACGATGCCATCCCAGCCGACATATCCGGTGGGATGGTCAGGCCGCTGCACCAGGCTTGAGACCGGCAGCGGCTGGCCCTGCGCATCGACCAGGATCACGCTGGCGGCGCGCAGTTTCTCGACCGGGAAGTTGAGCAGGTAGCCGCTCTGGCGTTTCACAGCGAAGCGCTGCTCAACCTGCGGCGTGGTCATATCGGCGGGCAGGTCGAGGGTGTCGATATCATATTTGGCCGGGTAGTAGCTGCTGATGGCGGGCACCAGCAGATAGCCCTGTTGATTGGTGCGTCCCATCGACTGATTTTCGTAGCGCACGTTCACGTCGGGATAGCTTGTTTTCACCAGCACAAAGGCGTCGTTAATGGCGTTAGCGGCAAAGACGCTGTTATCCATTAACACCAGCGCACCGGAGAGATCAGCCCATTGCGTGAGGTTGTCATTATCGCCATAAAAACCGCCGGAGGTATCAATCTGGTTATTGCGATAGTGCAGACTGCCCTGACGATAATCGCCGCTGTCACCGCTCTGATTCGCCCAGGAGGCATCCCAGGCGAACCCGCCGTCGCTGGGCATGGCGCTGGAGGCGTAGACACGCTGGCTGTCGCGACCGCGCTGATCGCGTTCGGTGCTGATGGCCGCGCTGCCCTGTTCACCAAACGGGATCACCAGTGAGATGGCACCCGTCCAGCTCTTCTCCTGCTGATCGCGGCTGGCAGAGACATAGAGACTGCTGTTACCCCACAGGTTTTTACTCCATGAGAGGTTCCACAAGCGGGTGCGGTCGCCCTGGCCGTCGGTGATATCGATGAAAGCGGCACCCACGCTGCCAGACTGATTCAGCGAGACGCTGGCGCTGTACTGCGCACTGCGGCGCGACAACGCGTAACGGCTATTTGCCTGGCTACCGGCACGACTGCCGACCAGCGCCAGATTGCCGAAGTCGCTGCTGCGCTGGGTCTGCTGCGTGCCGATGTTGAACCAGCTGTTGTTGTACTGGTAACCCCAGCTATACTGCCTGCCGCTCTCGCCATCAAGCTGACTCTGCGCCACCGCGCCGTTGACCACGCCCCAGCTGCCGACGCGTAACTGACCGCCCAGCCCGCCCATCGCCAGGCTTTCGCTGCCTTCAGCGTGACTCTCCAGCGTCAGCCAGTCGGTCATGCCGTATCTGTAAGAAGCGCTGGCGGCGGCCTGCCCATAATCGAAGTTTTTTATGCCGTAGTTCTCGCGGATCGCACCAGCGGAAAAGGCATAATCCGACAGGCCCGACTTCAGCAGATTACTGGAGACGTAAAACGGCATGGTGGTCGTGACGCGACGACCCACTGCATCGGTGGTCGTGATCACTGCGTTACCCGCGCCGTTAACAAACGGCACATTGGTCATCGACCAGGGGCCTGGCTGCACATTTTCCTGGCTGGAACGATAGCCGTTGATAAAGAGATCGACGGTGGAGGGAACGGCTGCCTGGCCGGAAAAAGCGGGCAGCGGATAGGTCACCAGATCGGGACGGACGCTAAAGTCGCGGCCGATGCGGATGCCGCCGAGCCGCACGCTGCTGCTCCACGCCAGCGAATCGGTGACCAGATCCCCGACCCGCCAGCTTACCGCCGTGTTCTCATCTTCATTGCTCCACCAGCTGTCGTAGCGGATATAGCCGTTGTCCTGATAAGTCGTACTGCCTTCCAGCTGCTGCTGCCAGACGCCGTTAGTTGAGACGTGCCCGGCATCACCAAACAGCCGCAGTTCGTTCCAGGCGGAAAGTCGGGTGCCGCTGGTATCAGTGCGGCTGGCGTACAGATCGTAATTAATCAGCGCACCGCTGCTGGTACGGCCTGGAAAGCGCGGTCCGTTTTTCGCCTCACCAATGATCTGGCCGGGCAGCCAGTCAGGCGGCACGGTCAGCAGCAGGCGCTGCCGCGCAGCGTCATACTCCACGCTGATGGATGGCAGGTTGCTGACATCAACCTGTGGCTGCTGGCCCAGCTTATCCGGTGACAGCCCGGCACGCTGCAGATCGCCGCTACGCAGCCAGAAGTGACCGTCGCGCTGCTCCACCGCCACAATATTGCCGTTCGCCTGCTGGTTAATCACCAGCTCCAGCATGTATTGCTGACCCGCGCCGCTGGTCTGCAGGCTGGGCGGCGGGGGCAGGGATGAGTAAGTCTCCGCCAGTACAGGATCCGGCGTAAGCGCGTAAATCACGCTGGCCACCGCCAGCGCGCAGGGATGCAGGGAAAAAGGTCTCATTCAGCGCTTACTTCTGAGTAGCGCTGCGCCACTGGCTTTTGTTCACGTCAGCGGTAAGTTCGCCCCCCACCGGCGAGGTGAGCGGCCAGCGATGCGTGCTGTCCGCCAGAACATATCCGTATAAGCCTTCGCCCAGTTTGCGACCGCCAATCGCCACATTGCTGAGCCGGGCGTGGCCGTTGCCGCTGTTGGTCAGCTGAAGCCAGCGCTTGCCGCCTTCGCTGACCTGTTGCCAGCGCAGAGCAGGGCGGGCGCTGTCGGTAGAGAGCCCGGTACCATACACAAACAGCGGCACCGAATAGCGCATCTGAAAGGTTAGTCCGGCCTGATTTTCGCCAGGGTTGTTCGGCGTCGGGATCTCATCCAGTACCACACGATAGGCCAGCTCTTTACCGGCCGCAGGGGGCGTCTGTTTAATCAGCCTGACCAGCTGTTTCTGGCCCGGATCCATCCGCACCATCGGCGGGCTGGCGACTACCTGCTGCTGGGTCTGATACTGCTCCTGACTGTTAATCTGCTGCCAGCTGAAAACCCGGATCTGCATCATGGTCGTGCTGTTACCGCGATTCTCAAGCCAGAGCTCGCTGGCTTTCTCTTCAGGATTAATGGCGGGATCAATGGGCCAGATCATCACCGAGTTGGCGGCGAACGCCGGAGAGAGCAGGGTGGAACTCAGCAGGAGCAGCAGGGCGCGCAGTGGCTTCATGATCATATCCTTGTTTTCTATCACCTCACCAGCTCAGGGTGACGGTCAGCGTATCGGTATAAACGCCGGCGCGCGCAGTGCCGGGCAGTTGTAGCTGGCCATAGATCGGCAGCGTAATGTTATTGGCATTGCTATAGCTCAGCGACACCGCCTGGTTTACCGGGATGACCGTGGTGCGGCTGGCGTTACTAAAGAGCGTATAGGGAACGGTATTGGTGAAATTGGGCAGCTTCAGATTACGGGTTGTAGTGAAGTTACTGCCCTGATTGATGCTCATGCTCAGTGTGGTGCCTGGTGTACAGGCAAGGTTAATGGAGGTGCTCTGCACGAAGCTGGCGTTAACGGTACTGGTCGCCACACCAGACTGCGTGCCGAAATCAAGCGTGCCGAAAACGCCGGTATTGGTACCGGATATCACGCAGCCTGCCACCACCGAGGCGGTCACCTGGAAGGTGCTGGTGGGCAGACTCCAGGCGCTGACGCTTGCTATCAGCAGGGGCAGGCTGCGTGCGATCGTCAGGCAGAGTCGCCAGAGAACCAACCTTATTTACCTGCGGCAGCAATTAGTAGTTCACGGCCACGTTAATGGTATCGGTATAGGTTCCGGCAGGGATCAGAGGGTTAAAGCCACCACCGACCACCCGTCCATAAATGGCGTAGTTGGTACCCAGAGTCGGGTCAGTGGTGCCACTGGCCGCGATAGGCGTATTGTTGGCGATCGCCGTGGTGAAGGAGGCATCACTGTAGAGGGTATAGGCGATACCCTGCGCATTATTCGATCCCAGAATCAGATAGCGCGGCGACGTAGAGGCGGTACCATAGATAGTAGCTGGCGCAGCATTACTGCTGGTCACGACCACGTTGTAATCCTGACCGGTGGTGCAGCGCACAAAAATACCGTTACCGGCTGCACCGACCAGGGTGGCGTTCAGGGTATCAAAGGTGGCGGCGCTGCTGCCAAAGTTCAGGGTACCGAAGTTAACGCCCGCCGTGGCTGACTGTCCGTTAACCAGACAACCGGTGGTCAGCGTTAACGTGGCATTGATGGTTCCCGAGGTCGTAGCCGCCTGGGTAAGGGTTGGAACTGCAACAGTTAATCCTGCAGCGGCAAACAGAAAAAGCTTGAGTTTCATAATATTTCCTTACGGATTATCGAGAGTCAGTGCTTTTTCACCCGGTGTTTATTAACGATTCAACCCAAAATAAGGAAATAAAAATAACAAGACCGGCAGCGCCGCAGTCTTAAGAAAAATCTTAGACTTAAGAATGATGATTTATATCAGTTTTACTTACTATAGATCAGTTAAAGCGTTACGCGAAGTGCTGCTGTTTATTTTTCGTTAATCATATGGTCTCTCTGGCCGATAACCCAGTTACAGCAAGGCAAAATAGCGAGGCGGCAAAATAAAACCCCCTTGTTTTACCGGTCTCTGGAATGCTTTCTGCTTCGGTGATATGTTCCTGTACCAATCAGACATAATAACGATTTAGCGCCACACTCAGCAGGCGGTTAATAAAATGCAGGTCACAAATGACCCTGCGTTTGTGGGGCTGTTTTGCCCGGTCTTCAGGGCCAGGAAATACCGAAGTTTATTAACTTTCACCCGATGGGTGTTTTTAAGATTACTTTTCTGACTTTATACAGCACCTGTTTTTCTGCGGGTGGTGAGGAGTTGTACATGTTGCTTGTCACCTGGGATAACATTCTGATCTGTGTTTCGCTGATCGTGGCGTTTATTGCCTCTTTTACAGCACTGGACACCGCCGGACGGGTGGCGGTCTCCCATGGCTGGAGCGCGCGGTTCTGGCTGCTGGTGGGCGGCACGGCAATGGGGATTGGCATCTGGGCCATGCATTTTATCGGGATGCTGGCAATGATGATGCCGATGACGATGCGCTATGACACGCGGCTGACGATCCTCTCACTGCTGGTGGCGATCCTGGCGTCAATATTTGCTTTCGGCCAGACGGTGAGCGGTTTACATCTCACCCGTCAGCGGCTGCTGCGCGGCACGCTGATCCTGGGCGTGGGTATGGTAGTGATGCACTATCTCGGTATGTATGCTCTGCTGATTGATCCCCGCCCTGAGTGGAACAGGCTGCTGGTAGCGCTCTCTGTGCTGATTGCGTTTGTAGCCTCAGGCGTGGCGCTGTGGCTGGCGTTTCACCTGCGGCAGGGTGACCATCATCTGCTGCTGATGCGTGGGCTGGCCTCACTGGTGATGGGGATTGCGATTGCGGGCATGCACTATGTGGGGATGGCGGCGGCGGCGTTCAGCCACGACAGCACGATGCAGCCGCATGGCGTCAGTAATCCGGGACTGGCGGTATGGGTCACGCTGATTACGTTAATTATTCTGGGGATCACTCTGCTGAGTTCGATGCTGGACGCCCAGGTGCGCGCCGCGCGGCTGGCAACCCGGCTCAATCGCGCTAACCAGGAGCTGTGTCAGCTGGCAATGCATGACAACCTGACGGCGCTGCCCAACCGGGTGATGCTGGAGCAGCAGCTTGATCTCGCCATCAAACAGGCGATGCTGAATGAAGATCGCTTTGCGGTGATCTATATGGATCTCGACGGCTTCAAGGCGGTCAATGACACCTGGGGACATCATGTCGGTGACCGGTTACTGGTGGCGGTGGCGGAACGGCTGCGCAGTCAGCTCAGTAACACCATGTTGCTGGTGCGGCTTGGCGGGGATGAGTTTGTGCTGATGGCGGAGTGTGATATCAGCCCGGCCCGGCAGCTGGCGCAAAAACTGGTTAAGGTGATCGGTACGCCGTTTGAACTTGACCGCTATGTACTGCACGTTTCACTCAGTGCCGGTATTGCGATCTTTCCACTGCATGGCAGCAGCCGGCAGGAGCTGTTGTTTAATGCCGACGCGGCGATGTATCACACCAAACACAGTGGACGAAACGGCTGGTGCCTGTTTGAACCCGCCATGAGCGCGGCAACGCAGCATCAGCTGGAGCTGGCCAACGATCTGTGGGAAGCGATCGATCGGCAGCAGATGCGGCTGTTCTATCAGCCTAAATTCCGTTCCGGCGGCACACGATTAATGGGATTTGAAGCGCTGCTGCGCTGGCAGCATCCGCAGCGCGGTCTACTGACGCCTGAGCTGTTTTTGCCGCGCGCCGAAAAAACCGGTCAGATTGTGGCGCTGGGCAACTGGGTAATTGAGGAGGCGTGCCGGCAGTTAAGGATCTGGCACAGCCAGGGACACAGCGACTGGACGGTCTCGGTGAATCTCTCGGCATTGCAGTTTCACCAGCGTGATCTGCTCAGCACGCTGACCGGGACGCTGGCGCGTTACCAGCTGTCAGGTAGCGCGCTGATGCTGGAGATCACCGAAACGATTGCCATGCGCGACCCTGTTTTCAGCCAGCAGCGGATTCGTGAGTTGCAGCAGGCAGGCGTCAGCGTCGCCATTGATAACTTCGGCATCGGCTATGCCAACCTGTTGCATCTTAAACATCTGGATGCCAGTGAACTTAAAATCGATCGCAGCTTTATCAACTGCCTGCGACCTGGCAGTGAAGATGCGACCGTGGTCAGCGCCATGCTGACGCTGGCGCAAAGTCTTAACCTGCGCATGGTAGCGGAAGGGGTTGAGACGGAAGAGCAGCAGCATCTGCTCACCAGCTTAGGCTTTGATGCATTGCAGGGGTATCTGCTGGGCAAGCCAACGCCTCCGGATCGGGTTGACGCGTTCAGTTTTCCCGCACTGCGGCAGCCGGTGTCGTCGGTTTCTGGCTGAAGCTGACGATAGATTTCATCACTCAGAATGAGTGGAAAGGATGCAGGGTTCGCGGCTCATCAGCCACCGGGCTATGCCAATAACTAATACAAATTTTAAAAAACCACTGCCCAACCACCAGCACGGCTTTCGCGGGAATGCACTATGTTAGCGACCTCATACGACTCTTTTATCGTCATCGTCTCAGTTCTTGTCGCGATGCTCGCTTCGTTTACCGCCTTAGATATGGCGGGACGGGTGGTACACTCTACCGGTAAAGTGGCGCTGGTCTGGCTGTTCGGCGGCGGTTTCTCCATGGGCATCGGCATCTGGGCGATGCACTTTATCGGCATGCTGTCGATGAGCATGGAGATGGTCATGAGCTACAACGCAGGACTTACCGCCTTCTCCGCCGCCATCGCCGTCTGCGCGTCGATATTTTCACTGTGGCTGGTCTGCAGCAGTGGCGATCTGCCTTTGCCGCGTCTGGCGGGCGGCGCGCTGATCCTCGGCAGTGGTGTCGCGGCGATGCACTACACCGGCATGGCGGCGCTGATGTTCTCGCCCGGTATCAACTGGCAATGGGGCTGGGTAGCGCTGTCGGTGGCGATTGCTCTGGCTGCTTCAGGCGCGGCGCTGTGGCTGGCGTTTAACCTGCGTGAGGGTCAGACCGGCCGGGTCACACTGCTGCGCATTGGCGCCTCGGTGGTCATGGGCTGTGCGATTTCAGGCATGCACTATATCGGCATGATGGCGGCAGAGTTTCCCGTCCACAGCCATCCGGTCGGGCAGGGCGTTAACAGCAACTGGCTGGCGATTCTGGTCACGGTGGTCACCCTCTCGATTCTGGGCATTACCCTGCTGGTCTCGATGCTGGATGCGCGGATGCAGGCGCGTACCTCGATTCTCGCCAGTTCGCTGGCTGAAGCGAATCGCGAGCTGGCTCAACTGGCGCTGCACGATAACCTGACCCGGCTGCCGAACCGTATCCTGCTGGAGGATCGACTGGAGCAGGCGATCAACAAAGCGAACCGTGAGCAGACGCAGTTTGCCCTGATGTTTATGGATCTCGATGGGTTTAAGGCGGTTAACGACGCCTTTGGACACCACATTGGCGACAGTCTGCTGGTCGGTGTGACCGAGCGGATGAGTCAGCAGATGACCGGCTACTACACCCTGGCGCGGCTCGGTGGTGATGAGTTTGTGCTGCTGGTTGAGATCGACGATCCCAATGATGCTGCGGCCATCGCCGATAAACTGGTTAAAGCGGTGGATCGCCCGTTTGATATCTCACGCAGTGAACTGGTGGTCTCACTGAGTCTTGGTATTGCCGTCTATCCCGGCGATGGCGTGAATGAGCGCGAACTGATGTTCAACGCCGATGCGGCGATGTACCACACCAAAAATAATGGCCGTAACGGCTACACCTTCTTCCAGCCCTCAATGAACATTCAGGCGCAGAGCCAGCTTCAGCTGAATAACGATCTCTGGCAGGCACTGGAGAACGACGAACTGCGCCTGTTCTATCAGCCAAAATATTGTGCGCCGCGCGGCCCGATCCTTGGTTTTGAGGCGTTGCTGCGCTGGCAGCATCCGAAGCGTGGCCTGCTGTCGCCCGATAAATTCCTGCCGATGGCGGAAAAGACCGGCATGATTGTCAGCATCGGCAACTGGGTGATCCATGAAGCCTGTCGTCAGCTGCGCCAGTGGCATCTGCAGGGCCATCCTGACTGGTCGGTGGCGGTGAACCTGTCGGCGCTGCAGTTTGAACAATCGAATCTGGTAGAGAAGGTGGTGGATGCGCTGGCAAAACATCAGATTCCGGCCGAACTGCTGACGCTGGAAGTGACGGAGACCACTGCGATGCGCGATCCCGATGAGAGCGTGCGTATTCTCACCGAGCTGACCCGGCTCGGTGTGAAAGCTTCAATTGATGACTTTGGCACCGGCTACTCCAGCCTGCTCTATCTGAAACGGCTGCCGGCCAGCGAGCTTAAGATCGACCGGGCCTTTGTTAATGAGCTGCAGCACCAGAAAGAGGATGCCACTATCGTATCGGCGATTGTGGCGCTGGCGCAGTCGCTGCAGCTGAAAGTGGTGGCTGAAGGCGTTGAAACCACTGAGCAGCAGGCTTTTCTGACCAGCCTGGGCTGCAATACGCTGCAGGGCTATCTGCTGAGCAAGCCGGTTCCCCCTGAGCGGGTGCTGGATCTGGCTAATTTTGTGGCGGTGGAAACGGAAGAGGCGATGGCAAACGTAAGCCCGATTGCTGAAGCCGATCAGCCACTGACACCGCAGGTGGCGGTGATCTGACGCGCCTGATCAGAACAGAATCAGCGTAATCAGTACGATAAGCGATGCGCGCCGCCTGTCATTGGCCGCCGGGCATGGTAAAGTCTCGCGGTCAGACGACTCGCGGTAAACAAGGAGAGGCGCCCCGTGGCGAAATACCAGCGCTTGATGGATGAGATTCAGCAGCAGATCGAGGCTGGCATCTGGCTGCCCGGCACCCGTTTACCGTCGCTGCGTCAGCAGGTCGCACAGCAGGGTGTCAGCCTGATGACGGTGCTGCATGCCTATGAGCTGCTGGAGAGCCAGGGCTGGATCGTCTCGCGTCCACAGTCAGGTTACTACGTGGCACCGCGCGCCTTAGCGCCCGCACCGCTCAGCGTAGCGATCAGTGAGCAGGTCGATATCAACGACTTTGTGTTTGATGTACTGCAGGCCACGCGCGATCCCGCCATCGTGCCGTTTGGCTCTGCGTTCCCCGATCCGGCACTCTTTCCGCAGCGTCAGCTGATGCGCTCGCTGGCGAACGTCTCTCATCATCTGACCCCAACCGATGCGCTGCACAATCTGCCGCCCGGCAACGCCACGCTGCGACAGCTGCTGGCGCAGCGTTATGCACGTCAGGGCATCACCCTGTCGCCGGATGAAATTGTCATCACCAGCGGGGCGCTGGAGGCGCTGAACCTCAGCCTGCAATCCCTGACCGAGCCGGGCGACTATGTGGTGATTGAGCAACCGAGTTTTTATGGCGCGCTGCAGGCGATCGAGCGGCTCAAGCTCAAGGCGCTGGCGATTCCGGTTGATGCAAAGCAGGGCATCGATCTCATCCAGCTGGAGGAGGCGCTGCAACGCTGGCCGGTAAAAGCCTGCTGGCTGATGACGACGCTGCAGAATCCGCTGAGCGTGACGTTAACGCCGGAGCGCAAACAGCAACTGGTGGTGCTGCTGGCGCGTTATCAGGTGCCGATGATTGAAGATGATGTCTATGCCGAACTCTGGGCGGGTGAGGCTGCGCCGCTGCCCGCGAAGGCCTGGGATCGCCAGGGAAACGTGCTGCACTGTGGCTCGTTTTCCAAGTCGCTGGTGGCGGGTTTTCGCGTCGGCTGGGTGGCGGCGGGACAGCATGCGCAGCGCATTCAGCGCCTGCAGCTGATGAGCACGCTCTCAACCAGCGCACCGATGCAGCTGGCGCTGGCCGACTTTCTTGCCACGCGGCGTTACGACACCCATCTGAAGCGGTTGCGACAGATACTGGCGAAGCGACAGCAGATGGTGCGTCAGGCGCTACTGAAGGTGCTGCCGCCGCAGGCGACGGTCAGCGAAGCGCGCGGCGGCTATTTTCTCTGGGTGACGTTGCCGGACAGCATCAATACTACCCGGCTCTACCAGCAGGCGCTGGCGCAGGGGATTAGTATTGCACCGGGTCAGTTGTTTTCGGCAGGAGAGCAGTTCAGTCACTGCTTCAGACTGAATACCGCCTGGCCGTGGGATAGTCGGGCCGAGGCGGCAATAGCAACGCTGGGTCAGTTAATAGCGGAACCGCAGGCGCATCAGACGCGCGCTGCTTCCTGGTGGCCCCAGGTCAGGTAGTAGACATCATAAAAGTCCACTTCCCCTTTTTGCGTCAGCAGACGCTGGATACCACTTTTCACTCGTTCCGGTGTTTCAGGCAGCGACAGAATGCGTGAGATAGCCTGTTCGCGCACCGGCTGAACGTAATACCACTCACCGTTGTAGCAGACACGCAGATCAAGCGCGTCGATATCTTCAAAGCGATATTTCGGGTTGATATCGAGCAGCATCAGCACGCTCATCACCAGCACAAATGCGGTGGCAAACCAGAAGGCGGGCCAGCCGAGCATGTCGGTGGTGAATATCAGCGCCACGCACAGGCCGTAGCAGAGATACATAACGGCCCAGAGACCGGGATGGTTCTTCAGAAACGAGAGGCTGAAGCGCGGCAAATTGTCGCGACGTTCTTCGCGGTTAAGCGTGGCGATCTCGTCAATCAGGATTTGTTTAATAGCGTCCATTTGTTACCTCACTGTCATCTGTTAGCTATTACAACAGAGAACAGTCAAGCATGTCAGAAACAGATCTGGGCGATTTTTGTATAACAGTTTATCAAAAGCGTGTCCGGGTATCGGGCTGCCGTACCTGCGTGCCGGGCCGCCTGACATTTTGCAACACTTTACCGCAGTAAGAACCGCTATCCGCAGCCGTCCAGGCACTCTCTGGCCCTATTGTTAACGACGCATTTGGCTTTAGTCAGCAATATCAGTCCATTATCTCAATTGTGTCGTCTGGCGCACATTGCATTGTGCCGCGGGTTTGCCACACTTAGAAAAAAACCGGAGAACCTGTATGCGTGCCTCATCCTCCAGTCTGATGTTAATGATGTCCTTTGCCGCGGGCACCTTTGCGGCCGGGGCCTCTGATAATCCTCAGCATCTGATGCTCGCCATCCCGTCGGGCGGCGTACCTAATAACCCGTTACCTCTGATTATCTGGCCGCGCGTGGTGCCGGAAGAGGAGGAGATCGCAGCGTGGTTTGAGAAAACGTTCGACGAAAACGGCTGGCCACCCGCCTGGCGCTATCCGATTTTCCCCTATACCCACTTCCATCCCAACACCCATGAACTGCTCGGGGTTGCGGAAGGCTGGGCGGAAGTGCTGTTTGGCGGCGACAGTGGCCGGATGGTTACCCTGCGCGCAGGCGATGCGGTGCTGATCCCGGCGGGTGTCGGTCATCGCCAGGTCAGCGCCAGCGAAGATTTTATGGTGATTGGCGCCTATCCGCACGGCATGTCGCCTGAGACGCTGCGCGACGAACCCGCGAAGCTGAAAATGGCGCAGGAGCAGGTGAAAAAAGTGCCGTTGCCGACGCAGGATCCGTTCACCGGTAAAGAGGGCGCCTCAACTGAGATCTGGCAGCCGATTGCCGCAATGCATTTACAGCAACAGATGGATCTGTAAACGCCGTTTCTGTCGCGAAATGATTAAGCGCGAGCCAGCCTCGCGCTCTGACCTGGCCGGCTGTAAAACCTGCCTTAACGCCTAACTTCAGGCGCTTATCCCGATCATTACATCATTGAACATTTGCTCGCCGCTGCCGATATATCCCCTGTTAAGATTAGTTATTCTTCTTAATGCGCTTGTCTTTGCAGACCTTTTCCGCTTTAGTCTCGGCTCGCGATTGAGAACATTCCTAAGCCTTTACCAGGCTACCGAGCAGCAGGCAAATAACAATGGATAATAACTCTGATGTCATGTATCGCATGCTGGTACAAAGCGTGATCGACTACGCGATCACCATGCTTAAACCGGACGGAACTGTTGCCAGCTGGAACGGCGGGGGTCTGCACGTCCTTGGTTACAGGCCAGACGAAGTTATCGGACAGCACGCCGCCCTGTTTTACAACGAAGAGGATCGCCGCCGTGGTCAGCCGCAGCGCGAACTCGATATCGCCGCCACCACCGGACGTTACGAAAACGAAGGCTGGCGCTGCCGTAAAGATGGCAGCAGCTTCTGGGCACACGTGGTCATCTATCCGATCCGCGACGAGACCGCTCAGCTGATTGGTTTTGCGGCGGTCTGCCGTGACTGCACCCGGCAGCAGGAGCAGCAGCGCAAAGAGCGGGAGCAGGAGATGCGCTTCCGCCTGCTGGTGGAGGGCGTCACCGATTACGCCATCTACATGCTCGATCAGGACGGAAACGTAGTGAACTGGAACGCCGGCGCGCAGCGGGCCAAAGGCTATGTGGCGGAAGAGATTGTCGGCCAGCATTTTTCCCGTTTCTACAGCGCGCAGGATCGACTCAATCATACCCCCAGCCAGAACCTGCAAACTGCGTATCGTACCGGCCGTTTTGAAGATGAGGGCTGGCGCTACCGCAAAGATGGCAGCGCGTTCTGGGCCCATGTGGTGATCGACACGATCCGTGACGATCAGGGTAAATTGCTGGGTTATGCCAAAATCACCCGTGACTGCACCGAACAGCAGCGTGTCCGCAGCGAGCAACGGGAGCAGGAGCAGCGTTTTCGCCTGCTGGTCGAGGGCGTCACCGATTACGCCATCTATATGCTCGATGTCGACGGCGCGGTCATCAACTGGAATGCCGGTGCCCAGCGCGCCAAAGGGTATAAAGCGGAGGAAGTCGTGGGTCAGCACTTCTCGCTGTTTTACAGCGCTCAGGAGCGACTGAACCGCACGCCGGAAGCCAACCTTGGTATCGCACTGAAAACCGGCCGTTTTGAGGATGAAGGCTGGCGCTACCGTAAAGATGGCAGCGCGTTCTGGGCGCATGTGGTCATCGACGCGATTCATGATGATGACGGTAAGCTGATCGGTTTCGCCAAGATCACCCGCGACCGCACGGAAGGCCGTGAGCAGGAGCAGCAGATCCTGCGCGCCCGGGATCTGGCCGAAGCCCAGAGCACGCAGAAAACCGCCTTGTCTAAATTCCTGGACAACATCATTGCTAACATTCCCTCCTGCGTGATTGTTGAAGATGCGATCACCCGCGAGATCCTGCTGGTTAATGACCGTACTCAGCAGCTGTTTGGCCTGTCAAAAGCACTGATCGTCAACAAGCGTCCGCACGAATGCATGTCGCCTGAGCTCAGTGACTATTTTAACAATCTGGCGGACGTTGCACTGCGCAGTGAGGGCATGCATGAGCGTGAGCAGTTGCTGATGACCGCCAGCGGCGAACGCATTCTGCATACCCGTGCCACCGCGATTAATGGCCAGGATGCACGCCGCAACTACCTGATGCTGCTGGTGGAAGATGTCACCGACCAGCGTGCCGCCGATGCCCGTATTCACCATATGGCGCACCACGACAACCTGACCAGCCTGCCGAACCGCATCCTGTTCCGCCAGCGTCTGAGTGAGGCGTTGCGCACCGCGAGCCAGATGCAGCGACAGACCGCCGCGCTGTGCCTCGATCTGGATAACTTCAAAAATGTGAACGATGCGCTGGGCCATCAGATTGGCGATGAGCTGCTGCGCAGCGTGGCTAAACGTCTGCGTAACACGCTGCGCGATCAGGATACGCTGGCACGCATCGGTGGCGATGAGTTCGCCATCGTGCTGCCCTCGGTCGCGAACAGTGATGAGGCGAGCATTGTGGCGCAGCGTCTGATTGAAGCGATTCGTCCACCGGTCAACGTTGAAGGTCATAATCTGTCGGTCGGGCTCAGCGTAGGTATTGCGCTCAGCACCACCATTACCAATACGCCGGAGCAGCTGCTGCGCTGTGCGGATATGGCGCTGTATGAAGCCAAGCGTAATGGCCGCAACCGCTATGAGCACTTTACGCTGGAGATGGATGATGTGGCGCGCAGCCGCCGTCTGATTGAGAACGATCTGCGCGATGCAATCAGCGGCGGGCATCTGCGGCTCTACTATCAGCCCATCACCAATGGCGATCATCGCACGATTATTGGCTATGAGGCGCTGATGCGCTGGCATCATCCAATCCGTGGGCTGATTATGCCCAACGATTTCATCCCGATTGCAGAAGAGACCGGCCTGATTCATATGCTGGGAGCCTTTGCGCTCTATGAAGCCTGTCGTGAAGCGGCAAGCTGGGAAGGGGAGCAGTCAGTCTCAGTCAACCTCTCACCGCTGCAGTTTAAAAACAGCTCGCTGGTGCCGGTGGTCGAAGGCGCGCTGAAGGAGTCGGGCCTCGATCCGGCGCGACTGGAAGTCGAGATTACCGAATCGGTGCTGCTGGATGACTCACTGGGGAATATCCGTACACTGCAGAATCTCAAGGCGCTGGGCGTACAGATTGCGCTGGATGATTTCGGCACCGGCTATTCGTCGCTGAGCTATCTGCGTTCCTTCCCGTTCGACAAAATCAAAATCGACAAATCGTTTATCAACGACATGGGCGACAGCCGCGAGGCGCTGGCGATTATCCGCGCGATTACCGGCATGAGCCGCAGTCTGGATATCCAGATTACCGCTGAAGGCGTGGAGAGCAATGAGCAGTTCGCGAAGCTGCGCGATGAGGGCTGTACGCTGTTCCAGGGCTTCCTGTTCGGACGGCCTCAGCCGTCGGAACTGCGGCTGAAAACGCTGGGTTAATCAGCGCCGGGTTAATCATAGAGGCCATGCTGCTGAACCGGCGCATGGCTGAGATTATCGCGGATGCGGCGTACCGACTCGCGCACCACCAGCCTGCCATTCAGCAGCAGGCTGCCGGTGGGGGTGCCGGGATTCAGCCGCATCTCCTGCAGCATTCTGACTGCCGCGGCGCCCAGCTCATCACGTGGCACCTGCACCGAGGTCAGCGGAATGTCGTGGATAGCGGCCAGGTTAAACCCGTCCATGCTCATTACCGAGATATCCTGCGGCACCCGCAATCCGGCCTGCTCCAGCGCAGTGACGGCCCCTGCGGCGATGTAATCCCCGCTGGCGAGAATCGCGGTCGGGCGCAGCGCGTCAGGGCAGTGGCGCAGATATTCCCCCAGTCGCTCCGCCGCCTCATTGCTGCTGAAGCTGTTCAGGGTCAGCAGATGCTGGCGGCTGTCAAAGCGCAGATTCATGGCGTGCCAGGCGTCACGTACGCCCTGTAAGCGCTGCTCCATGGTGTAGCGGCGCAGGCAGTGCAGCGACAGGATCTGCCGGTGTCCCTGCTCAAACAGATAGCGCGCGGAGAATTCCCCAATAAGCTGATGATGCGGCGAAACCGACGGCAGGCGCATCCGGCGATCGCGGGCGTTAATCAGCACACAGGGTTTGTTCATCTCCGCCGCCAGCTGATGAATATGCTCATCATCAATGCCGATCAGCAGGGCGGCTTCGGTCTGCTGCATCTTATCGATAAACAGCGCGGCATTACTCTCCACCTCTTCCAGCGGACAGTAACGCAGCCGCACCTCATGTGGCTCCACTGCCTGGCTGATCCCCTGAATCACCTTGTAGTAGAAAATGTCGCTGCGTACGTCAAACGCGCGCGGCGGGGCAAAGACCATTAGGTTATTCAGCAGCAGGCGACCGCTGTGCAGGTTATCCAGCACGCCCTGCTGCTGCGCCACGGCCAGCACTTTGTCCCGCGTCGCGGGCCGGGTATTCGCTTTTCCCGCCAGCACCCGCGATACCGTGCTGATCGAGACGCCGCTCAGCGCCGCAATCTCACTGATTTTCAGCCTTTGTCTCATTCTGTGATCGCCTTCAAATCTGCTGATGAAAAATTTTTCACAGCCTGCTGAATCGCGTCAGATAAGCGTTTCAGTGCCATTTCCTGTCGGGACTCAGCCTGCCATGAAAAGCGTTGCAAAAAAGTGGCTGTACCCACGTTTCACACTTTTTTAACGTCGCTTACAGGACACGCGGTACGCCAGCAGGCGGTGTGCGTCGTTAATGGCAATCAGGAGTGGCACAATGAGCCTCGAATCAACAACCAAACCCATCAGTGCGTCACGCACGGTGCGCGTGATTAGAAATTTACGCTGGTGGATGCTGGGAATGTTTTTGCTGGGTGTAACCGTCAACTACATCACCCGTAACTCCCTCGGCATTCTGGCACCGGAACTGAAAACCAGTCTGAACATGACCACCGAACAGTATTCGTGGGTCGTAGCAGCATTTCAGCTCGCCTATACCCTGTTTCAGCCGATTTGCGGCTGGCTGATCGATGTGATCGGACTGAAGATGGGCTTCCTGATTTGCGCGCTGATCTGGTCGCTCACCTGTCTGCTGCACGCTGGAGCGGGAAGCTGGCTGCATCTGGCGCTGCTGCGTTTTGTCATGGGTGCTTCCGAAGCGGCGGCCACGCCCGCTAACGCCAAAGCGATTGGTGACTGGTTTCCGAAAAAGGAGCGCCCGGTCGCGGCGGGCTGGGCGGGCGTCGGCTTTTCGATTGGTGCGATGCTGGCGCCGCCGATTATCTATGTTGCCCACATTACCTTTGGCTGGCAGGGCGCATTTCTGCTGACCGGCGGCCTGGGGCTGCTGTGGGTGGGACTCTGGTGGTGGGGCTATCACTCACCGGAGTGCCATCCCCGTCTTTCCGATGATGAACGCGCCTTTATTAATCAGGACAACGAGGCGACTGGTGAAAAGCTGCCGTTCTTCACCGCGCTGAAAGTGATTGGTAAAGAGAAGAAATTCTACGGCATCGCCATTCCGGCTTTTCTGGCTGAACCCGCCTGGGCGGTGCTGAGCTTCTGGGTGCCGCTCTATCTTGCCAATGAGCGCGGCATGGATCTTAAGCAGATCGTAATGTTCGCCTGGCTGCCGTTTCTGGCCGCCGACCTCGGCAGCGTCGCCAGCGGCTATCTCACCAGGATCTATGTGCGCTGGTTTGGCATGACCCGTGTGAATTCTATTGTCGCCAGTTCAGTCACCGGCGCGCTGCTGATGGTGTCGCTGGCGCTGATGACGCTGGTGAAAGATCCCTGGCTGGCGATTGCCCTGATCGCCGTCGGTGGCTTCGGTCATCAGGTGATCTCCTGCATGCTGAGTGCGCTGGTGGTGGAACGTTTTGATCGCCGCCAGATGGCCACCGTTAACGGTATGCGTGGTTCCTGCGCCTGGATCGCCAGCTTTATCTTCTCGCTGATTATCGGTGTTACCGCCGATACCATCGGCTTTAATCCGCTGTTTGTGGCGATGGGCTTCTTTGACCTGATTGGTGCCGTTTTCCTGGTGATGCTGATCGCCGAACGCCGCCAGCGCCCTGCTAACCCATAAGGATATCGTGATGAAAACGCTGAAGAACTGGACGCTGCATCAGCAGGCCGATCACTTTGTTGAACTCAAGGTCGACGCGCGACATTTCCTGCGGCTTTACGTGCTGGAAGAAAAGCTGATGCGCGTGCTGCTGTTGCGCGACGGTGAGCTGGCGCTGAACCGCACCTGGAGCATTGCGCCAGAGCACGATGTGCCCTGGCAGGGACGTGACCGTGAGGCGCTGGACGGCTTTACGCTGCCCGCATTTCAGGTGGAGCATGATGCGCAGCAACTGCGCATCAGCACCCGACAGCTACGGGTGACGGTGCATCAGCCGCTCTGCCTGAGCTGGGAGCAGTTTGATGGTAAGAGCTGGCAGCCGCTGACTGCCGATCGTCACACTGGTGCCTATCTGCTCAATGCCCATGGCGACGGCGTCGAGCACTATCAGCGTCGGCAGCCGCAGGATCGGGTGTATGGTCTGGGCGAGAAGAGCGGCGACCTGAACCGCGTTAACCGGCGTTTTGAAATGCGCAATCTCGATGCCATGGGCTACAACGCCGCCAGTACCGATCCGCTCTATAAACATATTCCGTTTACCCTGACGCAGCGCGATGGCGTCAGCTTCGGCCTGTTCTATGACAACCTCAGCAGCAGCTGGCTCGATCTCGGGAATGAACTGGATAACTACCATCTCCCCTATCGCCGTTACCGCGCTGAGGCGGGCGATCTCGATTATTATATGATGCTCGGTCCGACGCTGCTCGACGTCACCAAAGCTTTTGTCCGTCTGACCGGGCATACGCTGTTTCAGCCAAAGTGGAGCCTGGGCTACAGCGGGTCTACCATGCATTACACCGACGCGCCTGACGCACAGCAGCAGCTGCAATCCTTTATCCGCCTGTGTCGCGAGTATGAAATCCCCTGCGACTCGTTCCAGCTCTCTTCCGGTTATACCTCGATCAATAACAAGCGTTATGTCTTCAACTGGAACTACGACAAAGTCCCGAACCCCAACGCGCTGAGCGATGCGTTTCATCGTGCCGGAATGAAGCTGGCGGCCAACATCAAGCCCTGTCTGCTGCAGGATCATCCGCGCTATCAGGAAGTGGCTGCGCAGGGGCTGTTTATTCGTGACTCGGAACAGGATCGCCCGGAGCGTTCGGTGTTCTGGGATGATGAGGGTTCGCACCTTGATTTCACCCATCCGCAGGCGGTGCGCTGGTGGCAGGAGAATGTCACGCAGCAGCTGCTGGAAAAAGGCATCGATTCCACCTGGAACGACAATAACGAATATGAAGTGTGGGATGGCGAAGCGCGCTGTCACGGTTTTGGTCAGCCGATCGCCATCAAGCATATCCGGCCAGTGATGCCGCTGCTGATGATGCGTGCCTCGATGGAAGCGCAGCAGCAGTTTGCGCCAGACAAACGCCCCTATCTGATCTCCCGTTCCGGCTGTGCCGGGATGCAGCGCTATGTGCAGACCTGGAGCGGCGATAACCGTACCAGCTGGCAGACCCTGCGTTACAACATCCGTATGGGGCTGGGGATGAGCCTTTCCGGGCTGTTTAACGTCGGACACGATGTCGGCGGTTTCTCTGGCGACAAGCCGGATGCCGAATTGTTTGTGCGCTGGGTTCAGAATGGCGTGATGCATCCGCGCTTTACCATCCACTCGTGGAATGACGATCACACGGTGAACGAGCCATGGATGTACCCGGATGTCACGCCGATGATCCGCGAGGCGATCCGGCTGCGCTATCGTCTGATGCCTTACCTCTATAACCTAGCGTGGCAGGCCAGCACAGAAGATGAGCCAATGCTGCGTCCGACCTTCCTCGATCATGAGCAGGACCCGCAGACCTGGCAGGAGTGTGATGACTTTATGCTGGGCCGCGATCTGCTTGTCGCCAGCGTCGTGGAGCAGGGCGCACGGAGTCGGGAAGTCTATCTGCCACGCAACCAGGGCGGCTGGTATGACTGGCACAGCGGCAAGGTGTATGCAGGTGGCGAAACGATTACGCTGGATGCGCCGCTGGATCGGCTGCCACTGCTGGTACGTGCCGGTGCGATCATCCCGCTGGGCGAGTGCGAAACCACCACCGATGCGCGGCGCGACACCGTGCGGCAGTGGCAGCTATGGCCGGCACCGGAAGGCATAACTACTCAGGGCGAAATGTTTGACGACGATGGCGAGAGCCATGGCTGGCAGCAGGGCAACGCGCTGTGGCTGAGCTGGACGTTGTGCAGCAGCGCCAGCCGAATCGACCTGACGGTAGAAAAACGCGGAGATTATCAGCCTGCCTGGCGCGAGATTGCGCTGTTACTGCCTGCGGGTGAACGTCGTGAGCTGTGGGTGAATGGCGAGAAAGCGGCGAGTTACCGGCTGGCATAGCTGTGTTGAGGAGGCAGTGAAGAAAAGTCCGGCCCCGAAGCGGGGGCCGTTAAGGGCAACAGCAAAACCGGACCTGCTTCGCTGTGAGATCGTGCTTGAGCAGGGAATACAGTCTGATCGGAAAGACGCTAAGGCCAGTCCATGACACGCTCGACCCGCGCGATTACGCACCTCATCCCTGATGTGCGCCCGTTGCCGGGCCAACGCGTTGCGTTGTTAAAAAACGCTCCCGGCGTTTTTGTCCATGGCGCGGGACGCTTTCCTCCTCTGACCGTATTCCCTGCTACCTAAGCTTTATCATTGCTTACTGAAAGCGTACCAGGGAATTGTCAGCAGTCTGAACCGACCTGAAAGATATTATTCTGCGTGGTTCTCGGTGCTCATGCGCCCCAGGTCTTTATCGACCAGGAACAGACCGTTGCCGCTGTTGCTGACCAGCGCCAGTTTATCCAGCACGGTTTTGAACAGCTTCTCTTCTTCGTGCTGCTCGGCAACATACCACTGCAGGAAGTTGAAGGTAGAGTAATCCTGTGACGTCATAGCGGCGTGAGCCAGCTCATTGATTTTGCTGGTGATAAGCTGCTCATGCTCCAGCGCCTGCTGCAGGATTTCATTCAGCGAGGTGAAAGAAACCGGTGGCGCAGCGATGGTGCCCAGCACCGGCATCGCGCCGGTATCGCTCAGGTAATCAAACAGACGCTGCATATGCTGCATCTCTTCGCGTGAATGCATCTTCAGGAAGGAAGCTGCACCCTCAAAACCTTTATCGCTGCACCAGGCGCTCATTTGCAGATAAAGATTGGCAGAGAAAAATTCCAGGTTCAGCTGGTCGTTTAAACGACCAGTCATTTCAGCAGTCAGCATGGCCGAATCCTTTTAAGAAGATGTTAACTAAACAGGTGGATGCGGTGAATTATGCATCATACATGTTAGTAAAGTGAAGCCTTTTTCGCAAAATAAGTCAATTTATCTGATTGATTTAAATAGAATTATTTCGGAAATTGAATGCGACCAATTCTCATTCTGTATCACCGGTTATCAGGCAACAACGTCAGGAGAATCAGCACCATGATAGTGCGGGCGATGGCTATTCTGCTGGTGCAAGAGTCGCTGCGGCAGACGAAATACCCGCTCTCTTATGCCGTCCCGGAAATATAACGTTGTGTTCTGAAAAATCATTTTCAGAGCGCGATAACAGGTATGGCGTGGATTAAGCGTCCTGTGTCGGGAAATAAGGCGGTAACAACCGTTCTCTTAGCTGCTCTGGCATAAATCCTGCTTAAAACTGAGTTCCATATATTGAAACTTGCCACGGCAGGGGACGGGCGGCAGGCCATGTTATCAGGAGAAAATAATGTCAGAAGAGAGTGTGGTTAATCCGGTAAAAATGACGGCGACCAAAGGCAGTTATATCGCTTTAATTTTTGCCATTCTGTTTTTCTCAGGGCTGTTTTATAACGTCGAGGGCCTTAAATGGCTGGGTGCGTTTGACTTCACCACGCTGGGCGGCAGCTTCGGCACCATGAAAGATCCCGCCAGCAACACCTTTCTCGGCGCAGGCGGACTTAGCGCCAAAGCGGGCTTCCTGTTTGCCCTGTCGCTGACGCCGACGGTAATGCTGGCGCTGGGTGTGCTGGAAATCTTTACCCACTATGGCGCGATTCGCGCGGCACATCGCTTGCTGACGCCGCTGCTTAAACCGCTGATGGGATTACCGGGTCATTGCGGTCTGGCGTTAATCACTGACCTGCAAAGCACCGACGCGGGCGCGGCATTAACCAAAGAGATGGCTGACCAGAAACAGATTGGCAAAAAAGAGTTGGTGGTGATGAGTGCCTGGCAATATTCCGGTGCCGGATTAATCAATAATTACTTCGCCATCGGTTCTGCGCTGTTCGCCTCAATGACGCTGCCAGTTATTATTCCGCTGATATTAATGTTCGTGCTGAAATTTGTCGGTGCGGCGATAACGCGCGCTGTGTTAAACAGTGTTTATAAGAAGGATTTCGCCGATGGAAAATAAAATCGCGACAAGCAGTAATCCGTTCGATGTATTTGTGACCGGTGCGCGTAAAGGCTTTCATATCGCCATTCACAATCTGATGCCGAATGTGGTGATGGCCTATGTGCTGGCAGAAGTGCTGAACCTGCTCGGCATTATGCAGTTTCTCGGGCATGTGTTTGCGCCGGTGATGGGGCTGTTTGGCCTGCCGGGCGAGGCAATCACTGTGTTGCTCACCGCCTGGCTCTCCTCGTCGGCGGGCACGGGCGTCGCAGTAAGCCTGCTGACCAAAGGGCTGCTGACCGGCGCAGATATCACCATTCTGGCGCCGGCGATTTTCCTGATGGGATCGCAGCTGCAATATATGGGGCGGCTACTGGGCGTGGCCGATGTGCCTAAAAAATACTGGCCGCTGCTGATGCTGGTGAGCATCATCAACGCGCTAATCGCAATGTCTGTTATGCGTCTGTTTATTCAGGAGTAACGCTGTGTCTGAGGTATTAGAGCATTACCACTATCTGCATGAAATTCCGGAGCTGGGTTTTCAGGAGGTGAAAACCTCGGCCTACATCGCCGATCAGCTCGAGAAAGCGGGCCTGAAGGTGACGCGCAACATCAATAACACGACCGGCATTGTGGCGGAGATCGACAGCGGTGTGCCGGGGCCAGTGCTGGCGCTGCGTGCGGATATGGATGCGCTGGGCCACATCATTGATGGCGTGCCGTGTGCGCGTCACACCTGTGGTCACGACGGTCATTCATCGGTGGTGCTGACGGCAGCGGCGGCGCTGCTGCAGGAGGGCACCGTAAAACGTGGCCGGCTGAAGATTCTGTTCCAGCCCGCCGAGGAGCTGGGTGCGGGTGCGCTCTCGATGATCGAAGGAGGCGCACTGGATGATGTGGAGATGATTCTGGGCTTCCATCTGCGTCCGCTGGAAGAGTGCGTGGTCGGTCAGGCGTTGCCTGCGGTGCTCTACTCCGCCTGCAGCACGCTGGAAGCAACCATCCAGGGCCAGCCCGCTCATGCGGCGCGACCGCATCTTGGCGTGAATGCACTGGATGCTGCCGTGCAGGCGGTTCAGGCCGTCAACGCCCTTCATCTGTCCCCAGGCCTGACCTGGAGTGTCAAAGCGACCCGCTTCCTGTGTGATGCCGGTGTCACCAACTCGGTGCCGGATGAAGCCCGCGTGGTTTGGGATCTGCGTTCGCAGGAGAACGGGCCGATGACGCAGCTTAAAGAGCAGGTCACGCGCGCCATCACTCACAGCGTGGCGGCACTGGGTGCCACCGCCGAGGTCCGCGTGCTGAAAGAGATGCCCGCCGCCGAGATTGATGTTGAGGCGACAGCGGTGATCCGCGCGGCCATCGTTGAAGTGCTGGGTGAAGAAGGCGCACTGCCGACCCGAACCACGCCGGGCAGCGAGGACTTTTTCTACTATCCGGTGAAGCGTCCGGGTGTGAAGGCGGGCTTCTGGGGGCTGGGCACCAACCTGACGCCGGGGCTGCATCATCCCGACATGCGTTTTGATCTCAGCTCGCTGGAGATTGGTGTACAGATTTTTAAAGCCTGTGTCAGAAAGGTACTGGGATAACAAAATGGGGGCGGGTGCAGACCCGCCCGACTCTGTTGCCGCATCCGTTGTTCTCCGATTCTCCCTCTGTGAAATCCCGTCCCCTTCCCTGTAGGCCGCGCCCGCAAAATATTGTATGCTATGCCGCCTTAAAGCTGACCAGGTAACCGGATTTCACGCCAATGTAACGTCGCGCTGACCCGCCAACGATGAAACATCGTTTTTGGCACCGTTTACCCGCCGGTAAGGTTCTGCCGGCCACCGTGATTTATCAGCAGCGCCAGTACGTTGCGCTGCCTATTGAGAAGAATTCCATGTCTAATCCCTTTTTAGAAGAGGTGGCACGCCGCCGCACCTTCGCGATCATTTCGCACCCGGATGCCGGTAAAACCACCATTACCGAAAAAGTGTTGCTGTTCGGACAGGCTATCCAGACCGCCGGTACGGTAAAAGGCCGTGGCTCTAACCAGCACGCCAGGTCGGACTGGATGGAGATGGAGAAACAGCGTGGTATCTCTATTACCACCTCGGTGATGCAGTTCCCTTACCGCGATAGCCTGGTGAACCTGCTGGACACCCCAGGTCATGAAGACTTCTCGGAAGATACCTACCGTACGCTGACTGCGGTTGACTGCTGTCTGATGGTGATTGATGCCGCCAAAGGGGTCGAGGATCGTACCCGCAAGCTGATGGAAGTTACCCGTCTGCGCGATACGCCAATCCTGACCTTTATGAACAAACTTGACCGTGACATCCGCGATCCGATGGAGCTGCTGGATGAGGTAGAGAGCGAGCTGAAAATTGCCTGCGCACCGATCACCTGGCCTATCGGCTGCGGCAAGCTGTTCAAAGGGGTTTACCATCTCTACAAAGATGAGACCTATCTCTACCAGACCGGTAAAGGCCACACCATTCAGGATGTGCGCATCGTGAAGGGGCTGAACAACCCGGATCTCGACACCGCGGTCGGTGAAGATCTGGCGGCACAGTTGCGCGAAGAGCTGGAGCTGGTGCAGGGCGCCTCGCACGAGTTCGAGCAGGAGGCCTTCCTGAGTGGCGAACTGTCGCCGGTCTTCTTCGGCACCGCGCTGGGTAACTTTGGCGTTGACCACATGCTGGATGGCCTGGTTTCCTGGGCGCCGCGTCCAATGCCCCGTGAGACCGATACCCGTACGGTTGAAGCGAAAGAAGAGAAGTTCACCGGCTTCGTGTTTAAGATCCAGGCTAACATGGACCCGAAACACCGCGACCGCGTGGCCTTTATGCGTGTGGTCTCCGGTAAATATGAAAAAGGGATGAAGCTGCGTCAGGTGCGCACCGGCAAAGATGTGGTGATCTCCGACGCCCTGACCTTCATGGCGGGCGACCGTTCACACATTGAAGAAGCGTATCCTGGCGATATCATCGGTCTGCATAACCACGGCACCATACAGATTGGCGACACCTTTACGCAGGGTGAAAACATGAAGTTCACCGGTATTCCGAACTTTGCGCCAGAGCTGTTCCGCCGTATTCGTCTGCGCGATCCGCTGAAGCAGAAACAGCTGCTGAAAGGGCTGGTTCAGCTGTCGGAAGAGGGTGCAGTGCAGGTTTTCCGTCCGGTGCATAACAACGATCTTATCGTTGGCGCGGTCGGGGTACTGCAGTTCGATGTGGTCGTGGCACGTCTGAAAAGCGAATATAACGTCGAAGCGATCTACGAAGCGATTAACGTCTCTACGGCGCGCTGGGTTGAATGCAGCGACGCGAAGAAGTTTGAGGACTTCCAGCGCAAAAACGAAGTTAACCTGGCACTTGATGGCGGCAATAATTTGACTTATATCGCGCCAACCATGGTCAATCTTAATATTACGCAGGAACGTTATCCCGACGTGACCTTCCGTAAAACGCGCGAGCACTAATCGCCTGTTTCCGGGCCATTCCAGCAGGGAATGGCCCTGATTTCCCCACTCCAGACTCCTCCTAAAAACCCCGTTTTTTTTCTGTTTTGACGTGTGATCAACCAGTTAGCCAGGCAAATTGCAAAATGCCGTCTATGATTATTTTATCGGACGGCGGAAGAGACTTCTCTTGTCCTTACGTCCTGTAACGCAGCGGCATCAGTGCCTCTGTTTCGCCCACAGTTTTGGGTGAGTTAACTGATAGAAGGAAGATATCGATGAACAAGACTAAGATTGCTAAAACCCTGATGGCCGCCATGATTGGCTCAGCACTGATCAGCGGCAGCGCACTGGCTGACGAATCAGTGTCGCAGAAAGCGTCACAGACAGCCGACAGCGCGGGTTCGAAAATCGATAGTTCTATGAAAAAAGTCGATGGTTATATGGATGACAGCGGCATCACCGCCAAAGCCAAAGCGGCACTGGTGGATGACGACGCAATTAAAAGCACGGATATCTCGGTAAAAACGCATAGCGGCGTCGTGACCTTAAGCGGTTTCGTCACCTCACAGGATCAGGCTGAAAAGGCTGTGGCGGTGGTGCAGAAAATCGAAGGTGTTAAATCCGTCAGCGACAAACTACACGTCAGAGACAGCAAATCATCTTCAGTGAAAGGTTATGCCGGTGATGCCGCTACGACCAGCGAAATTAAAGCTAAGCTATTAGCAGACGACATTGTTCCGTCGCGCAACGTAAAAGTTGAGACCACCGACGGTGTTGTTCAGCTTTCAGGGCATGTTGCTACTCAGGCACAGTCAGATCGTGCAGAAAGCATCGCTAAAGCCATTGAAGGCGTGAAAAGCGTTAAGAATGACCTGACGGTTAAATCTTAAGCTTGCGTGCGGTCACTTCGGTGACCGCATGGATAAAAGATACCCATCCGGGGATTAAATAAGCAGTTCGATTTTAAATAGGGTAAGGAGAGGCTTATGTTTCGTTGGGGCATTATTTTTCTGGTGATCGCACTGATCGCTGCAGCGTTAGGTTTTGGCGGTTTAGCGGGCACAGCAGCATGGGCAGCTAAAGTTGTCTTCGTCGTTGGTATTATCCTGTTCCTCATCAGCCTGTTTACCGGCCGTAAAAAGCTTTAGCCGATGAGTCCTGCAGCGTAATGCAACGCAAAGCATAGAGCGGAGACCAGTCATCTGCAGCGACTGACGTGAAGAGAAGGACACCTTCACATCGCTGCGATGGCAAGCCAGTTCAGCTGGCCTGCCGGTTAAAGGAATAGATGACTGGTTCTCCGGAATGCTGCTGTCTTTAACGGATCCCTCCTCCAGCATACCCGGAACCCTTTTTTGAGGTTTGCACAGTGGGTATTCGCATTCCCATCACACTCGGCGCCATTGAACCTCTGGCACTGACACCCTTCAAAGCTCAGAAAATTGCCCTGGTTTGTGAGGGCGGCGGTCAGCGCGGCATTTTCACGGCAGGGGTACTGGACGAATTTCAGCGCGCCCGATTCAATCCTTTTCAGTTGATGCTCGGCACCTCTGCCGGTGCACAAAATCTCTCTGCCTTTGTCTGTGGTCAGCCCGGCTACGCCCGTCGCGTGATTACCCGCTATACCACCAGTAAACTCTTTTTTGATCCGCTGCGCTTTGTGCGTGGCGGAAACCTGATCGACCTCGACTGGCTGATCGATATCACCCGCAGTGAATTTCCGCTGGCGATGAGCAGTGCGGAACAGCTGTTCTCCAGCGGCCGCGAGTTTTATATGTGCGCCTGCCGCAGCGACGACTATTCGCCTGGCTATTTTACGCCCACCGCCGACAACTGGCTGGATCTGATCAAAGCTTCCAGTGCGATTCCCGGTTTCTACCGGCTGGGCGTCAATCTGGAAGGGATTAGCTATCTCGATGGTGGCATCAGCGATGCGATTCCGGTACGTGAGGCAGCACGTCGCGGGGCAGATACCATTGTGGTGATCCGCACCGTGCCGTCGCAGATGTTTTATACGCCGAAATGGTTTAAGCGGATGGAGCGCTGGCTCAGCACTGGCGCACTGCAACCCATGATCAATGTGCTGAATAAGCATGAGCAGAGCTATCAGGAGATTCAGCAGTTCATTGAAAATCCGCCGGATGGCCTGCGCATCATTGAAATTTATCCGCCGCATGTACTGGCCAGCAGTGCGCTGGGCAGCCGTGTTGCCGCGCTGAATCAGGATTATCATCTGGGACGGCGCTGTGGTCGCTATTTCCTCGCCACGCTGGGCCAGTGGCTGAGCGATGCTGAACCGATGATCTCAGCGCGCATCGTCACCCCGCCTGCGCCGGTCGCCAATGCGCCGGATACCCGATTGATTATCACGCCGCCGCTGGCGGACAATGATGCGGATTACGACAAAGGATCGCTGGCATGACGTTTATCGATACGCACTGTCATTTCGATTTTCCGCCTTTCGAAGGGGATGTTGTCGGCAGTCTGGCGCGCGCCGCGGAAGCGGGTGTAGAGAAGATTATCATCCCGGCAATCGATGCCAGCCGGTTTGAGCGCGTCTGCGCACTGGCCGCGGAACATCCGCCGCTTTACGCGGCGCTGGGCCTGCACCCTATCGTCATTGAAAATCACCTTGAGGCGCATCTTGGGCAGCTGGAAACCTTACTGCAACAGCGGCCACGTAAGCTGGTGGCGATCGGCGAGATCGGGCTGGATCTCTATCGCGACAATCCGCAGTTTGATAAGCAGCAACGCTTTCTGGAGGCGCAGCTGAAGCTGGCAAAACAGTATCAGTTGCCGGTGATCCTGCATTCGCGGCGCACCCATGACAAGCTGGCGCAGATTCTGCGTCGTCTCGATCTGCCGTGCCGTGGCGTAGTGCACGGTTTCGCGGGCAGCCTGCAGCAGGCGCAGGCCTTTATTAAGCTGGGTTATGCGATTGGTATTGGCGGGACAATTACCTATGAACGCGCCAGCAAAACCCGTCAGACCGTAGCACAGCTGCCGCTCTCTTCGCTGCTGCTGGAGACCGATGCACCCGATATGCCGCTGCAGGGCTTTCAGGGCCAGCCAAACCGCCCGGAACGTGCGCGTCAGGTGTGGGAAGTACTCTGCAGCCTGCGAGAGGAGTCACCCGAAGAGATTGCCGATGCGCTGTGGCACAACAGCCAGCAACTTTTCCAGCTCGATCCCGCTTTCCCGGCGCTGCGTAACTGACCGGATCTGCCTCACCTGCGCTTAAATGTGATAATAGTAACATTGGGCCGGCTGGCGTATGATGGCGATTAAACGCTGTTATCTGCGATTTAAGTCACAGTGAGTATGACGCAATTGCACCAATTTCTAATCCCTATGTGACTACTGGCACATATCAGGCCTTTTCTTCATGTTATTATTATAACATTCCGCCGGCAAGCCGGTGGGTTGCACCCCGATCCTTTGGAGAGCCTCATGACCGATAGTAAACCTCTTGCCCTGCGCGCCCTGAAACTGATGGATTTAACCACCCTGAATGACGACGACACCGACGCAAAAGTGATCGCCCTGTGTCATCAGGCTAAATCCCCGGCAGGTAACACCGCCGCCATCTGTATCTATCCGCGCTTTATTCCGATTGCGCGTAAAACGCTGCGCGAGCAGGGTACGCCAGCGATCCGCATCGCCACGGTGACCAACTTCCCGCACGGCAATGACGACATCGATATTGCACTGGCAGAGACCCGCGCCGCCATCGCCTACGGTGCAGATGAAGTGGATGTGGTCTTCCCGTACCGTGCGTTGATCGCCGGTAACAGCCAGGTTGGTTTCGATCTGGTGAAAGCCTGTAAAACCGCCTGTGCTGAAGCGGACGTGTTGCTGAAAGTCATCATCGAAACCGGTGAGCTGAAAGAAGAAGCGCTGATCCGTCAGGCTTCTGAGATTGCTATCGACGCGGGTGCCGACTTCATTAAAACCTCTACCGGTAAAGTGCCGGTTAACGCCACGCCGGCAGTGGCGCAGATCATGATGAATGTGATCCGTGATAAAGGCGTCAGCCAGCAGGTTGGCTTTAAACCGGCGGGCGGCGTGCGCACTGCTGAAGATGCCGCGATCTATCTGCAGATGGCAGATGAGACGCTGGGTGCCGACTGGGCCGATGCGCGCCATTTCCGCTTTGGTGCATCAAGCCTGCTGGCGAGCCTGCTCAACACCCTGGGTCATGACAGCGACACCAGCAAAGCGGGTTACTGATCTTTCAGGCGGTCGCTTGCCGCCTGTTCTCCATCCTGATTTCCCTGAACCAGGGGGCTACTTTGTTTCTGCCACAAGAAATTATTCGCAAAAAACGTGACGGCCAGGCGCTGACTGAAGCGGAGATTCGCTTCTTCATTAACGGCGTGCGTGATAACACCGTCTCGGAAGGTCAGATTGCCGCGCTGGCAATGACCATCTGGTTCCATGATATGACGCTGCCGGAGCGGGTTGCGTTGACGATGGCGATGCGTGATTCCGGTACGGTACTTAACTGGAAATCACTCAACCTTAACGGGCCAGTGGTGGATAAGCACTCGACCGGCGGCGTCGGCGATGTGACGTCGCTGATGTTAGGACCGATGGTCGCCGCCTGCGGCGGATATGTGCCGATGATCTCCGGTCGTGGTCTGGGTCATACCGGCGGTACGCTGGATAAACTGGAAGCGATTCCGGGCTTCGATATCTTTCCCAGCGATGATCGCTTTCGCGACATCATTAAGCAGGTCGGTGTGGCGATTATCGGCCAGACCCGCTCGCTGGCACCGGCGGATAAGCGTTTCTACGCCACGCGTGACATCACCGCCACCGTCGATTCCATTCCGCTGATCACCGCCTCGATTCTGGCGAAGAAGCTGGCAGAAGGGCTGGATGCGCTGGTGATGGATGTCAAAGTCGGTTCCGGCGCGTTTATGCCAACCTATGAAGCGTCAGAAAGTCTGGCGCAGTCGATTGTGGGCGTCGCCAATGGCGCAGGCTGTCAGACCACCGCACTGCTGACGGACATGAACCAGGTTCTCGCTTCTTCAGCCGGTAACGCGCTGGAAGTGCGTGAAGCGGTTCGCTTCCTCACCGGCGAGCAGCGTAATCCGCGTCTGCTGGAAGTGACGCTGGCGCTCTGCAGCGAAATGCTAATCTCCGGCAAACTGGCCGCCAGCGACGCCGACGCGCGTCAGAAGCTGATGACAGTGCTGGATAACGGTAAGCCGGCTGAGGTGTTTGGCCGCATGGTCGCGGCCCAGCAGGGACCGGCTGATTTCGTCGAACGCTACGACGCTTATCTGCCCGCGCCAATGCTGAGTAAACCGGTTTATGCCGACCAGCCAGGCATCGTCAGCAGTATGGATACCCGTGCGCTGGGTCTGGCGGTGGTGGCGATGGGCGGCGGACGTCAGCGCGCCAGCGACAGCATCGACTACAGCGTCGGCTTCAGCGAGATGATCACCCTGGGCGAACGTGCCGATGCACAACGTCCGCTGGCGGTCATTCACGCCAGCAGCGAAGACAAATGGCAGCAGGCCGCCGCAGCGGTTAAAGCTGCGCTGGTGCTGGGAGATTCCGCCCCGGCTGAGACGCCGGTTGTCTATCGCCGTGTGAGCGATCTCAGCTAACTGACCAGTAACCGGTGCCAGCCGCGATGCATTCGGGTATACTGATCTGATCGCTTTTTTTTGACTTGTCACGCGCCAATGCGCAGGAGACTTGCATGAAACGTGCTTTTATTATGGTTCTCGATTCCTTTGGAATTGGCTCCAGTAAAGATGCCGATAAATTCGGCGACGCAGGTTCAGATACCCTGGGTCATATCGCCGAAGCCTGTTTTAACGGTGAAGCAGAAAAGGGACGTAAAGGCCCATTGCATCTGCCTAATCTCACCGCGCTGGGGCTGGGTAAAGCCGCCGAGCTGTCGACCGGCCGCTTCCCGGCGGGTCTGGATCCTGAGGCAAAAATCACCGGTGCGTACGCTTACGCCAGTGAGCTTTCGTCAGGTAAAGATACGCCGTCAGGCCACTGGGAGATCGCCGGTGTGCCGGTGCTGTTTGACTGGGGCTACTTCAGCGATAAAGAGAACAGCTTCCCGCAGGAACTGCTGGACAAGCTGGTAGCGCGCGCCGACCTGCCGGGCTATCTCGGTAACTGCCACTCTTCAGGTACGGTGATCCTCGACCAGCTGGGCGAAGAGCATATGAAAACCGGGAAGCCGATTTTCTATACCTCTGCGGACTCCGTATTCCAGATCGCCTGTCACGAAGAGACCTTTGGTCTTGAGCGGCTCTATGCGCTGTGCGAAATTGCCCGTGAAGAGCTGACCAAAGGGGGCTATAACATTGGACGCGTAATTGCCCGTCCGTTTGTGGGTGATAAAGCGGGTCAGTTCGAGCGTACCGGCAACCGTCACGACCTGGCGGTCGAACCACCCTCCGCCACCATGCTGAAAAAGCTGGTGGATGAGAAGGGCGGTCATGTGATCTCCGTGGGTAAAATCGCCGATATCTATGCGGAGCAGGGCATTACCAAAAAGGTCAAAGCGACCGGTCTGGATGCGCTGTTTGACGCGACGATTCAGGAAATGAAAACCGCGCCGGATCAGGCGATTGTGTTCACCAACTTCGTTGATTTCGATTCAACCTGGGGACATCGCCGTGATGTCGCCGGTTATGCGGGCGGGCTGGAGCTGTTTGACCGTCGTCTGCCTGAGCTGATGGCGCTGGTTGGCGAAGATGACATCCTGATCCTGACCGCTGACCACGGCTGTGATCCGACCTGGGAAGGCACGGAGCACACGCGTGAGCACATTCCGATTCTGATCTACGGACCAAAAGTAGAGCCGGGTTCACTGGGATACCGCGAGACTTTCGCCGATATTGGTCAGACAATTGCATACTACTTTGGCCTGTCCGAGATGGACTATGGCAAGAACATGCTGTAAATCAGCAATTTAATAAGGATTAAACAATGGCAACCCCTCATATTAATGCTGAAATGGGTGATTTCGCAGACGTCGTATTGATGCCTGGCGATCCGCTGCGCGCAAAACACATCGCAGAAACATTCCTGGAAAACGTGGTTGAAGTGAATAACGTGCGCGGCATGCTGGGCTACACCGGTACTTACAAAGGCCGTAAAGTCTCTGTGATGGGTCACGGAATGGGTATCCCTTCCTGCTCCATCTACACCAAAGAGCTGATCACGGACTTTGGCGTTAAAAAGATCATCCGTGTTGGCTCCTGCGGTGCCGTACGCCCTGACGTAAAACTGCGTGATATCGTGATCGGTATGGGTGCCTGCACCGATTCCAAAGTGAACCGTATGCGTTTCAAAGATCACGACTTCGCAGCGATTGCTGACTTCGACATGGTGCGTAACGCGGTTGATGCGGCGAAAAATCTGGGTGTTGAAGCGCGCGTGGGTAACATCTTCTCTGCCGATCTCTTCTACACGCCGGATCCGCAGATGTTCGACGTGATGGAAAAATATGGCATCCTCGGCGTTGAGATGGAAGCTGCGGGTATCTATGGTGTGGCCGCTGAGTTCGGCGCGAAAGCGCTGACCATCTGTACCGTATCAGACCATATTCGTACGCATGAGCAGACGACTGCTGCTGAGCGTCAGACAACCTTCAACGACATGATCAAGATTGCGCTGGAGTCTGTCCTGCTGGGTGACTAATCCGCGCGGCGGGTGATAGTTCGCGTCCGCTGCCCGATCGCCTGTTCAGATCCTCCCTGACCGGAGGGTCTGAGTTTCCCGTCTCGCCGTCCCGGTAACATTCACATCAAATGACACACTTTTGTTGAGGCTTGTGCATCTTCGCGCTGGCACGCCCGCGATCGCGCTTTATCATGGTCCGCAACAACAGATAATAATTAATCGCCTGATAATGCCCCCTGATGAACTTTCGTAACTTCGATGCTGAAGAGAAGCTATTTGCCCGTCGCGCCGCAATCGCCTTTGCTCTGGTCTGTCTCTGTTTCACTATTCTTGGCGTAAACCTTTATCGTCTGCAGGTGCGCGATCATAGCTATTACCAGACGCGCTCCAATCAGAACGACATCAAGATGATCCCCATCGCCCCGACGCGCGGGCTGATTTATGACCGCAATGGCATTCCGCTGGTGCGCAACGTCAGCTGGTACGCCATTACGCTAACGCCTTACAAAATCGACGATATGAACGCCACGCTGCGGGCGCTGACGCCGATCGTAAATCTGACACCCGATGAGATTGACACCTTCCACCGTGCGCTGAAGCAGACCAGCCGTTACAAGCCGGTGGTGCTGAAAGAGGAGCTGACCGAAGAGCAGGTCGCCCGCTTTGCGGTGAATCAGTTTCACTTCACCGGGGCCAGCATTGAGACCTATCAGGATCGTGAATATCCCTATGGTGCGGATCTGGCGCATGTGATCGGCTATGTGTCGAAAATCAACGATAACGACTACAAACGGCTGAACGCGGAAGGTATCGCCGAAAACTATGCGGCTGACCACAACATCGGCAAGCAGGGGATTGAGGGCTATTACGAATCGCTGCTGCACGGCAAGCCGGGTTATCAGGAAGTGGAAGTGGATAATCATGGCCGCATTGTGCGGGTGCTGAAAGAGGTGCCGCCGGTCGCGGGTAAAAACCTGACGCTGACGCTGGATCTGCATCTGCAACAGTATGTGGAGAGCCTGCTGGCCGGGCAGCGTGCGGCGCTGCTGATTGAAGATCCGCACGACGGCTCCGTGCTGGCGATGGTCTCCAGTCCCAGTTACGACCCTAATCCGTTTGTGAAAGGCATCAGCTATCAGGCTTACAAAAAGCTGCTGCAGGATAAAGACCTGCCGCTGATCAACCGCGTCACGCAGGGACTCTATCCACCCGCCTCGACGGTGAAGCCTTATATGGCGATGTCAGCGCTGCTGACTCATGTGATTACGCCACAGTCGCAGTTCTTTGGTGCGCCGACCTGGACTTTACCGGGCACGGACCGGCGCTATCGCGACTGGAAGAAAACCGGGCACGGCATGCTGGATGTCACTCGTGCGATAGAAGAGTCTGCCGACACCTTCTTTTATCAGGTGGCTTTCATGATGGGGATTGACCGGATTCACACCATGCTCAGCCAGTTTGGCTATGGCAAATCGACCGGCATCGACCTGAATGAGGAGTACAATGGCTTATTGCCAGGCCGTGAGTGGAAGCAGAAGGTGCATAAAAAGGCCTGGTATCAGGGCGATACGGTTTCGGTAGGCATTGGTCAGGGCTACTGGATTGCGACGCCGATTCAGATGGTGAAAGCGATGGTCGCGCTGATTAACAATGGGCGGGTCATCGCACCGCATCTGCTGGAGAAAACCCAGCGTGGCACCCTCGTTGAAAACTACCATCCACAACAGCACGAGGCGCAGATTGGCGATCCTCACTCACCCTACTGGTCGCTGGTGCGTCACGCGATGTTTGGTATGGCCAACGCGCCGAATGGCACCGGTTATAAATATTTCCATACGGCACCTTATGGCATCGCTGCGAAAAGCGGCACGTCGCAGGTATTCAGCCTGCGTCAGAACCAGACTTATAACGCGAAGATGATCCCGGTGCGGCTGCGTGACCATATCTTCTACACCGCCTTTGCGCCGTTTAATGACCCGAAAGTGGCGGTGGCGTTAATTCTGGAGAATGGTGGCGGGGAAGGGGTAACGGCTGCGCCCGTGATGCGGGATATTCTGGATCATATCTTTATCCCGCCGGTGCCAGACGCGCCGGTGCAGGCCACACCGTAAAGAAGGGGGCAAATGCCCCCACAGAGCATCAGACTTTAAGCGTTTTAGTGACCTGTCCGATGGCACGCACCACGTCCGTTGCGCCTTCACGGATTTCTGCAATCACGCCGCCCGCCTCCTGAGCCAGCTGTACGCCCTGGTCGGCACGTTTCAGGTTTGACTCAATACCTTTCAGCGCCCGGCTTGCCAGCAGATGATTTTGCTGAATCCGGTTTTCAATGTCGGTCGTGGCGCGGTTAATGTTGGCTGCCAGCGTGCGGACTTCGTTAGCCACCACCGCAAAGCTGCGGCCATGGGTGCCCGCCCGCGCTGCTTCAATGGCGGCATTCAGCGCCAGCAGGTTGGTCTGATCGGCGATCCGACGAATACCTTCCACAATTGCGCCGATACGATCGGAGGACTCACTCAGTCCGGTGATATCACCGGAGATCCCCTGCAGTTCACCCGCCAGCGCATTCATGGTCTGTACGCTGCTGGCGATCACATCGGCACCCAGCTTTGTGCTTTCATCCGTTTGCAGCGCGGTGTGATAAGCGTGCTGCGCCGCATCATGCTCCTGCTGATTCTTTTCCACCTGTGCTGTCACATCCGTTGCGAATTTCACAATTTTGTAGAGCCGGCCCTGTTCATCAAAAACCGGGTTATAAGTGGCGCGCAGCCAGACCGTCTCGCCCCGTTTATTTACCCGGGGAAACTGACCCGAGACAAATTCACCCCGGTTCAGTTGCTCCCAGAACTCGCTATATTCGCGGCTATCGCGCAGTGTCTGTGAGCAGAAGCGACTGTGGTGAATACCTTCTACCTCCTCACGTTGGTAGCCCATGGTTTTCAGAAAGTTGTCGTTGGCTTTCAGCACTTCACCTTTGAGGTTAAAGGCGATGACCGCCATCGACCGTTCAATAGCGGTGGTGATGGCGCGCTGCTCCTGCGCATCGTTGATATGACCCGTAATGTCGGTGGCGAGTTTGACGATTTTAATCACCCGGCCATGACGGTTCTGCACCGGCACATAGTTGGCTTCCAGCCAGATCGGGCGGCTGTTTTTCGCCATGCGCAGAAATTTATCGCTGAAGCTTTCGCCCCGGTTCAGCCGCAGCCAGAAATCCTGATACGCCCGCGATTGTAGCTGTTCCGGCGTACAAAACAGGCTGTGGTGCTGGCCTTCGATCTCCGCCAGCGTATAGCCCATACGCGCCAGAAACAGCGCATTGGCGCTGAGAATAGTGCCATCGGGAGAGAATTCAACCATGGCGATGGAGCCGTTGAGCGAACTCAGCGTGGCGGCTGAGTGTGAGCGCTTCTGCCAGCCGTGGCGTGAAGCGATGCCTGATGTAATGGTGGAAAACATGGCGATCCTTATTATTCGTGTTGGCCTCGCCTCCTATATCGGCAAAATCGCGGCATAATGGAGCCTTTACCGGTTCGCTGCCTGAAATTTATGCTGACATCCGTCACAGTTTTTGAGTCAGGCCAGCGGTAGTCAGTGGGTTGATGGAAAAGCCGTCAGTCGATGTGATTTTGGTGAAAAGCGTTTGACGCTGCCGGGCCGCTTTGGTTTAATGCGCCCCGTTGCCCGAATAGCTCAGTCGGTAGAGCAGGGGATTGAAAATCCCCGTGTCCCTGGTTCGATTCCGGGTTCGGGCACCAAATTAAAAGAACCCGCCTCTGGCGGGTTTTTGCGTTCTGGCGAACCGGGTCGCGAGACTCCCTGACATTACCGAATTACACTTCAGTCCGGCGCATTTCTCCTCACAATGCTGTAGCAATACAAACAGATTTCACGGCGAAACCAATTTGCCGGTTCGCCTCTGTGCTGTGTAGCCAGACCCGCACCGCCTGATGTGCTGTCCAGCCTGCAATTGACCGCGGCTAATCGTGTTTTATTAGCCACTCTTTACAGAATCAACCTGACAGGCACAATAGCCCTTTTTACAGTTCTCTCACGGTCATGTCAGAAGAAGCGCTGCGTCTGCAGATACAGAACCTGAAAAAGCATAATGCGCGTCTGAAGCGTATAGCGCATGACGCCCGTACAAAACTCAACGCGGCGCTGGATGGCACCGGATTATTCCTGTGGCAGCTCGATATTCCCAGCGGCAAACTGGTGATTTTTAACCGGCGCTGGGGCGCGATGCTCGGCTTCCAGCCCAAAGAGACAGACGCCAACTTCGAATCGTGGAAAGAGAGTCTGCATCCTGATGATGCCGCCGAAGTTTTGCGCGCGTTTAACGATCACATCGCCGGAAAAGCGCCTTACTATGAAGCGCTGCATCGCATGATCGCCAAAAATGGCAGTATTACGTGGGTGCTGGATCGGGGCCGGGTCAGCGAGTGGAACGCGCACGGCGAGCCGGTTAAAGTCATCGGTACTCACATCGACATGACCAAAGAGAAGCAATATGAAGAGCAGCTCGCTCTGCTGGCGCTGCACGATCCCCTTACGCTGCTCAACAATCGTCATGCCCTGCAAAATGATTTCTGTGAAATGAAAGCGCAGGGGCCGCTCTGCGTTGTCTTTATTGACCTGGATAATTTTAAGCACGTTAACGACACCCTGGGGCATCGCAGCGGTGATGAAGTGTTAATTCAGTTAAGCCAGCGATTGATTGAACTCTCCCCGACGGAAGTGATTATTGGCCGGCTCGGCGGCGATGAGTTCGTCCTGCTATTGCCGTTTGCACTCGGGCAGCCGCAGGTCAGACAGCTGGCGCATGCCTGCCTTGACGCAGTGCTTACCCCTTTTGATTTGGCTAACGGGCACGCGCACATAGGCGCGTCAGTAGGCGTGTCACAGGTTGAGGTAAAAGATGACTTTGATACCGCCCTGGCACGTGCTGATGAAGCCATGTACCGCATAAAGAAAAACGGTAAACGCGGCGTTGCCTTTTATTCCACCGTGTCAGACCCCCTCTGACGCTGTCAGGCTTCATCCCTGCACACCACTGACGCACCATTTTCCGACTGACGCTGCACGATTACACCCGTCATTTTTTGATTTCGCCTTCTGCTCGCCTCCTGTAGGCTCATAAAACCTATGAATTTCTCCACAAAAAACACTTTTTAGTACTATTCCGAAAACGCGATTTTGATCCCTGATTTACCTGAATATCACCGCTTCGTTTAATCCTGAATATCTGTACCCTTTATTGCGTATCATTCTGATTAAAATTTTCATTTAATCAGTATAATTGATCGTTTATTGATCAAAATTAGCTATTTTCAGCGGGCACAGTCTAAGCCTTACGTCTCGCTTAATTCAGCTTCAAAAACAGCAGTGTGTAAATATATTTACCGCTTCGCTTGGGGAAATTGATCGTTTGTTGATCATCTTCACTAACTGATATCGATGAAGTTATCTCCGTGCCGCTTCGGTTACTTTTTTTTCAATTGGACTTTTTTCGAAAATGATCGATTAATAGGGCGCGGCGATTTTTGTAAGAAATGTATTTTGCACTGAATCTCTTTTTTGAATAGAACAGAGCGATAGGTTAAATGCGTTACCAGTCCGGATGAGGGTTGAACTGCCAATAAGTCAGATCGGTAACGGGTTTTTTATTTTTCTCGCTTGAACGGTCAGGTTTTCTGTCTGCATTCAGGTTGCTGAATCGGCCTGATGAAGCATTAACTGTGCAAATTCTGATTTTAATTCCAAAGAGGAACACAGAATGACTCAATATCGTGGTGGGGCCGGAAATTTTGCGGCTGATAAAGAGCGTGCTGCAGAAGCAGGGCGCAAAGGCGGCCAGAAAAGTGGCGGGAACTTTAAGAACGATCCTGAACGTGCCATCGAAGCCGGGCGCAAGGGAGGTAAGGTAAGCCGCAGAAGCTAAACGCTTTTAAGGCTGCCGGATGGCAGCTTAACGCGATTTCCGGGCTGCACAGATTCTTTTTTCATTTTCCTGAAATATAATTACCTCCTGAATTATGTCGCTGATTTATCATTGACACAGAGAGATGCCGTTAATTAAACCGGTTGGGTTTTCCCTGCCGGTTTTTTATTCCAGATCGATTAAAGCTATACGGTTTAATAAATTTATGTACAACTATGGTTTGACTGGTGATTTTTTTATGCACGTAATCCTAAAAAAATTTATACAGCGATTTGTTGTTTTGTACAAATTCCGATCGCAGCGAGCGAAGCCGCAGCCCTAAAAACGTTTTTGGCTAAATGACTGCTGTAAAAAGGAAATTGCATTTTGTATGCCACTTTTGTGTTAAATTCATACTGCCACAGCGTGCGATATTAAGAATCTCCACTAAACTTTTCAGATGCCAACGATATGACTGGCGATGCGTTATTACCGACGCAGCTTTTTGATCGATGAGGCTATCTTATGACAGTGAAAACGTTAAACGATCTGTTCATCCACGACCTTTCCGATATATACAGCGCTGAGAAACAGATAACCCGTGCATTGCCTGAAATGGCGCGTGCTGCCAGTGACGAAAATCTTATCGCTGCGTTTAATCAGCATCCTGAAGAGACCTGTGCTCAGTTTGAACGACTGGATGAACTGGCAGACGTGACACCTGAAGTCAAAATCAAAAGAATGAAATGCCATGCGCCTGAAGGTCTGGTTGAAGAGGCCCAGGAAATTATCGACTCGGTCGAAAAGGGCGAAGTCCGCGATCAGGGGCTGATCGGTGCGGCACAGAAAGTTGAGCATTATGAGATTGCCACCTACGGCACACTGCATGCACTGGCGCTGAAGCTGGGATAGACCAAAGCGGCAGAGCTGCTGGCTGCGACCCTGAATGAAGAGAAACAAACGGATGAGAAACTCACCTCGGTAGCCGAGGCTATCACCGTCTCTTAAGGAGTAACACATGACTGCGATTGAACATTATCATGACTGGCTGCGCGATGCGCATGCGATGGAAAAGCAGGCAGAAAGCATGCTGAGCAAGATGTCAGGCCGTCTTGAACACTATCCGGCGCTGGAACAGCGTCTGGCACAACATCTGGAAGAAACTAAGTATCAGCTGACCCTGCTGGAACAGCTGCTTGACAGCCACGCTATCGATCACTCGGTGATGAAAGATGCGATGGGTAAAATGGCAGCGACCGGCCAGGCGGTGGGCGGTATGTTTAACTCAGATGAAGTGGTGAAGGGTGCCATCAGTGGCTACGTTTTTGAGAATGCTGAAATCGCCAGCTACACCAGCCTGATTGCCACGGCGGAGCAGGTGGGTGATACGCAGGGTGTTCGCATCCTCAACGAGATCCGCGATCAGGAAGTGGCCATGGCGGAGTGGCTGCTCCGGCACCTGCCTGAAGTAACTCAGAAATTCCTGCAACGTGCGTCGCAGCCGGGCGCAGAAGCGAAGAAGTAACGCCTGAATGCCTGCATGAAAAAAGCCGGGAATGATCCGGCTTTTGCATTTAGTAATTTACAGGCTGCGACACTCAGTCAGCCATTAAATGCCCATACATCGTCATCAGCTTACGCGTGACGCCGTTGGTCCAGCCGAAGCCATCCTGTAATGGATACTCGCCGCCACCGCCGGGACGGGCGCGGTCGCCGCTGATGTCATACTTTTCGACCAGCTTATGGTGCAGTTGATAGAAGTTATTAACCGTATTAAGCCAGTTCACCGCGACTTCACTTGCCAGCGTCTCTTCACCGTAGTTATTCAGGCCAACAACAGCCATCCACTGCATCGGTGCCCATCCGTTGGGACGGTCCCACTGCTCACCGCTTTCCACCATTGAGGTCAGCAGGCCACCGTTGCTCAGCAACAGATGACGCAGGGAGATTGCCTGCAGGTGCGCCTGATACGGCGTCGCCAGACCCACAAACAGCGGAACGACCGAGGCAACGGTAAAGGCACCAAAACGCTCACGACGCCAGTCGTAGTCGCGGAACACACCGGCGGTGCTGTCCCACAGATAACGGGTAATGGCGCGTTTCCGCGTTTCCGCCTTTTTCTGCCAGGCCAGCGCCGTCAGCTCTTCGCCTTTGGCATGCGACAGGGTGGCAATCATCAGCTCCAGCTTGTACAGGAACGCATTCAGATCGATAGGGATAAACTGTGTCGTACGGATACTCGACAGCCGTTTCGGGTTCCGCAGCCAGCGCGAGGAGTAATCCCAGCCCGACTCCGCACCCGCACGCAGGTCACGATAGACTTCGCTGGCCGGACGTTTAGATTCGCGCGCGGTTTCGACATCTTCCATCCACGACTCATCACGTGGCGTATCGCGGTCATCCCAGTAACGGTTCAGCAGCGAGCCATTTGGCATCCGCACGACGTGACGATAGGCCTGGTTTGGCATCAGTGAGCCGGCACCATCCATCCAGAACTGATACTCCTTCATCAGCTGTTCCTGATAGCGCTTAGCACCGCGCACGCCATCCTCTTCGAATAGCTCCACCATCAGGGCAAATACCGGCGGCTGAGATCGGCTGAGATAATAAGTACGGTTGCCGTTTGGCACATGACCGTAGTTATCGATCAGCCAGGCAAAGTTGTCTGCCATATGACGCAGCAGGTCATCACGGCCCGATTCCGCCAGGCCCAGCATGGTGAAGTAGGAGTCCCAGTAGTAGGTTTCGCCAAAGCGGCCGCCTGGTACAACATAGGGTTTCGGTAACGGCAGCAGCGATGAGTGAGGCATATGCTGCTGCGGCATTTTAGTCAGAACCGGCCACAGGTCATCGATATGCTCATTAAGCGATTTATCCGGGTTGGAGACATAAAAACTTTCGTTTACGCCAGGCAGATAAAAGTGATCGGCGACAAAACGCGACAGGTCGAAATCACTGCTGCGTTTCTGTCGACGATAGCGCATCAGCACATCCAGCGGATCGTACTTAGGCGAACAGTCGGGGAAGGTTTTACTATCCTCAAAAATCCGCGACATCTGGACATGTTCAAACAGTTCCAGATAACGATCGGCAGGCGTGAGCGCATCCGGTGCCGGTAAGCCTTCAATCAGCTCCGGTTCCGGTTCAGAATCCTGCATGCGATCCAGTTTCAGTTCATGGGGATCGTATTGATACTCAACTTCCGCCCCGGCACGAACCTCTTCAAGTGCATTTTGTTGCTGGCGATGGGTATTAATAACGGCCTCCTGAGCGGTCGTGGTTGCACAAAGGAGAAATTATAGACCTCTCATCCTGCGGAACAACAATGCAGAATATCTATGAACGTAATAAAAATTGTCGATTAATCGAGGCTTTTTAATAAATTCCAGTCAATTCAACCAAATATCGCGGTGTTCACAAAAAACACATTTCGGATGAATCTCTTAGCAGCATGAATAAAAAAATTTAAGCTGAAGAAAACTGGCATTTATTCACATTTTGTAAAAGAAACCGCAGCCGTAAAGGGTGCAGAAAATGGCATACGCAACGGAAATCAGGGCCGGAGTGGGAAGTGAGCGGGCAGGGTTGCCCGCTCAGAGAGAGCTGGACTAATGATTCGCCAGTGCTGCGCGGATCACCGCCTGCCAGCTTGTGGTCGGGCGACCAATCAGTTTGCTCAGCTGACGCGAATCATCAAACAGGCCACCTTTTTCTGCACCGGCATCAGAATCTGCCAGCATCGCCGCCAGACCTTCTGGCAGGCCAGCGCCTTTCAGCGCGGCGGCAAAGTCAGCCTGAGACAAGTTGACGTAATCGACTTTCTTACCACTCTGTGCAGCAATCTCCGCCGCAAACTGCGCCAGCGTATAGCTGTCGTCGCCTGCAAGCTCATAGACTTTGCCCGCCTGATCGTCACGGGTCATCACTTCAGCCGCCGCTTCAGCGTAATCCTGACGGGCAGCCGACGCGATGCGACCTTCACCTGCCGCGCCGATAAACGCATGATGTGCCAGCGCCGGAGGAATGCTGGCGGCATAGTTCTCGGTGTACCAGCCGTTGCGAAGCAGGGCAAACGGGATGCCCGAGGCTTTCAGCAGCGCTTCGGTCGCGCGATGTTCAACACCTAAACCCAGCGGTGAGGTATCCGCATGCAGCAGACTGGTGTAGGCGATAAAGCCCACGCCAGCAGCCTTTGCAGCGTCAATGACAGCTTTATGCTGCGCCTCACGCTGGCCCACTTCACTGCCCGAGATCAGCAGCAGCTTATCCACGCCTGCAAAAGCGGCCTCCAGCGTCTCTGGCTGGCTATAATTGGCCTGGCGTACAATCACGCCCAGCGCAGCAAGATCGGCCGCTTTGGCGGGCGTACGCACAGCGGCAACAATTTCTGCTGCCGGAACTTTTTTCAGTAATGCATCGATAACGATTCGGCCCAGCTGGCCGGTGGCACCTGTAACTGCAATCATGGGATAACTCCTGTGGCTGTTGGTGAAATCCAGACTAGGGTATAAACTAATTTTTAGTAAGTACTTACAGAATTGTTAGTTTAAGGTGCGCAGGTTAAATGTCTGAAAAACTAAGTGAAAAATTTAGTCGCGGTGAACTGCTTAACGTTAACTGTCCGTCGCGCGACGTACTGAAACGGGTGACCAGCCGCTGGAGCGTACTGATTCTGCTGGCCCTGCAGGACCAGACCCTGCGTTTCAGTGCATTGCGCCGGGCGGTCGGTGGGGTCAGTGAACGCATGCTGGCGCAGAATCTGCGCTATCTGGAAGAAGATGGCTTCGTGCAGCGCATCGCTTACGATGTCGTACCGCCGCACGTTGAGTATCGTCTGACCCCGCTTGGTTGCGAAGTCAGTGAACAGGTAGTGGGGCTGGCGGACTGGCTGGAGCAGAACCTGAGCCGGATTCTGGCACAGCGCGAAAAGTCTGCAGCTGAGTAAATCCCCGCCTGTCAGCCATCCTGTCGTAAAGGTGTGGCGATGCTGACAGGAGATTTCTGATCTGTTCTTCTCCCATTTCACTCCCTGAAACCGGAATAACGTAACGGCAGCGAAAATAATCCAAGCGGTTTTTTCGCCTCTTTGCTGGTTATTAAATCATTTCATCAGGCTCTGGCCCGGAATAACCGACTGCTTCGGACACGCTGTTAATTCATTCCAGCTTTTTGACTCATTTTATTAACATATCCGGTGGCACTTAAAGGCGCCGTTCTGGCTGTTTTTCGCCTGTGTGCAGGTCTGAATTAGCAAGAGTAATGCAAAAAAATAAACAAAGCAGTAGTGGTAATCATTTACTGAATTAACTCTCTAAAAAATAAGGTTATTTAAGTTATTTGTTCTCAAAATTGACCTTTTTAAAATCAGGGTTTATTACAAAATAACTTCTGAAAACAGCCGGTTGAAGGCTTTTTCTGGTCAGGGGTTGCTTTGCCGATGTGAATTTTTAAAGTGACAAATAACGTAACATTAACGACACATAAATACGCTCTGATTAACCTTTAAGCCTTATTTTTAAATAAGTAATTCCCGCTAAAAACAATGATCAAAATCAACAAAGACTGTTATAGTTTTCATTAACCCCACTGTTTCTGTTTCCTCGTCGCGAATAGTTCTAAATTTGCGGCGGGAATTTCAATAAGCGCAGAGAAGTCAGCGCATCAGGCTTAAGTTGTTAATAATAAGTAAATACATGGTGTTCTATGTGGCAAAGAGGTAAGCAATGTTCGGATTAGATGCCTTTCATCTGGCCAGGATTCAGTTCGCATTTACTGTTTCCTTCCATATTATCTTTCCCGCCATCACCATCGGTCTCGCCAGCTTCCTGGCCGTACTCGAAGGTATGTGGCTCAAAACCCGCGATCAAACCTATCGCGATCTCTACCATTTCTGGTCCAAAATCTTTGCCGTTAACTTCGGTATGGGTGTGGTGTCAGGGCTGGTGATGGCTTATCAGTTCGGCACGAACTGGAGCGGCTTCTCAGAGTTTGCCGGCAGTATCACCGGTCCGCTGCTGACCTATGAAGTGCTGACGGCGTTCTTCCTGGAAGCGGGCTTCCTGGGCGTGATGCTGTTTGGCTGGAATCGCGTAGGTCCGGGTCTGCACTTCTTTGCCACCTGCATGGTCGCCCTGGGTACACTGATTTCGACCTTCTGGATCCTGGCTTCTAACAGCTGGATGCATACGCCGCAGGGCTACATCATTCAGAATGGCATCGTGGTTCCGCAGGACTGGTTCAAAATCATCTTTAACCCCTCTTTCCCTTACCGGTTATTCCATATGTCGGTGGCGGCGTTCCTGGCGAGTGCCTTCTTTGTCGGTTCATCGGCGGCCTGGCATCTGCTGAAGGGCAACAACAATCCTGCCATCCGCAGGATGTTTTCCATGGCGTTGTGGATGGCGCTGATCGTCGCGCCGATTCAGGCGATGATTGGAGATGCTCACGGTCTGAACACGCTGGAGCATCAGCCTGCCAAGATCGCGGCGATTGAAGGACATTGGGAAAACCCACCGGGTGAAGCCACACCGCTGATCCTGTTTGGTATTCCCGACATGGAGCAGGAGCGCACCAAATATGCGCTGGAAGTGCCTTATCTCGGCAGCCTGATTCTGACGCACAGTCTGGACAAGCAGGTTCCGGCGCTGAAGTCGTTCCCGAAAGAGGATCGCCCTGATTCAACGGTGATTTTCTGGTCCTTCCGTGTGATGGTGGCGCTGGGCCTGCTGATGATCACGCTGGGCGTAGTCAGCCTGTGGCTGCGTTTCAAAGGGCGTCTCTATGAGTCGCGCCCGTTCCTGTGGTTTGCACTGTTGATGGGCCCATCGGGTCTGATTGCGATTCTGGCAGGCTGGTTTACCACGGAAATCGGTCGTCAGCCGTGGGTGGTTTATGGCGTGCAGCGCACTATTGATGCGGTCTCGGCACATGGCGATATGCACATGAGCATCAGCCTGCTGGCCTTTATTCTGGTCTACAGCTCGGTGTTTGGCGTGGGGTATCACTACATGATGCGTCTGATTAAGCAGGGACCGGTTGTCGGCGAAGGTCATATCACCGAAGAGGGTGGACCGGGTCAGAAGAAAACACCAGCGCGTCCACTTTCCGCTGCCACCTTTAAGGATGGAGACCACTAAGATGATCGATTTTTCCGTTATCTGGTTTGTGATTATCGTCTTCGCAACCCTGATGTATATCGTGATGGATGGTTTTGACCTGGGTATTGGTCTGCTGTTCCCGTTCAACAAAGATGCTGGCGAGCGCGACATGATGGTGAATACCGTCGCGCCGGTCTGGGATGGTAATGAGACCTGGCTGGTGCTGGGGGGCGCAGGCCTGTTTGGTGCGTTCCCGCTGGCCTATGCAGTCATCGCCGATGCATTGTCGATTCCGCTGACCGCCATGCTGATCGGTCTGATTTTTCGCGGCGTTGCCTTCGAGTTCCGCTTTAAAGCGGTGGAAGGCCATCGTGCATTCTGGGACAAGTCGTTTATTGCCGGTTCGATCATCGCTACTTTCAGTCAGGGTGTGGCGGTCGGTGCATTGCTGGATGGTATTCCGGTTGAGGGACGCCGCTTTGCCGGTTCCGCAATGGACTGGCTGGCACCGTTCCCGCTGTTCTGCGGCGTGGGCCTGGTGGTGGCCTATGCGCTGCTGGGCTGTACCTGGCTCATCATGAAGACCGAGAATGAACTGCATCGTAAGATGTCTGCGCTGGCGACGCCGCTGGTGATTGCACTGTTGGTGATTATTGGGATCGTCAGCCTGTGGACGCCGTTTGCGCATGCCGACATTTCTCATCGCTGGTTCAGCACGCCAAATCTCTTCCTGTTCCTGCCGGTTCCGGTGCTGGTGCTGCTCTGTTCGTGGGGCATTATTCGCGCCATCAAACGTGAGGCACACTATTCACCGTTCCTGCTGACGCTGGCGCTGATCTTCCTGGGCTTCTCCGGACTGGGCATCAGTATCTGGCCAAACATTATTCCACCCTCTGTGACCATCTGGGCCGCTGCGGCACCTCCGCAGAGTCAGGCCTTTATGCTGGTGGGTAGCCTGCTGATTATCCCGATGATCCTGGGCTATACCTTCTGGAGCTACTACGTGTTCCGTGGAAAAATCAAAGCAGACGCAGGATATCATTGATATGAAAAGCCTCAGCAGCATGAAAGACCACAACCATAACCACAACGCAGAGACGAAAGCCCCGTGGTGGAAGCGTGTGATGTGGCTGGTGTTTATTTACGCTGCCAGCGTGCTTGCGCTGGGCGTTGTCGCCTCGCTGTTCCGCATGATGATGACTGCGGCGGGAATGCGCAGTCATTAATCGTCTGGCAGCAATAAATAAGCTCAATGCGCAGGGAGCACGGTCAGAAGAGGAAAGCGTCCCGCGACAGGGACAAAAACGCCGGGAGCGTTTTTGAACAACGCAACGCGTTGGCCCGGTTACGGGCGCACCTCAGGGATGAGGTGCGTAATCGCGCGGGCCGAGCAGGCCATGGATGGCGGTTTTTGCGTCTTTCTGATCTGACCGTGTTCCCTTCGCAGGCTCGGTCTTACCGCTACCGAGATGGACTTTGTCAACAATCTGAGGCTGACGTCAGTCAGCCTTTTTTAGTTAGTAACCTAAGCAATTAATGCGGAATCGCCCCGAACAGGTGTGTGGGCCTTACCCTTTCCTTACACCGATTCATAATTTTTGTTATTCTTTTGTAACGAAAATTCCAGTCCTAACCCGCGTCGTAAATCGCCATCATGCTCAGTCAGGCTATTAAAAAACAGCACATTACCGATCTGGTCGAGTGGATAGAAGCCAACCTCACCGACGATCTCAATATCGATCAAATTACCCTGAAATCAGGTTATTCCAAATGGCACATGCAGCGCATGTTCAAGGAGATGACCGGACAGACGCTGGCGGCATATACCCGCAAACGGCGTCTGACGATGGCGGCCATGGCGCTGCGTCTGACGCGCATGACGCTGATCGATATCGCCGTACGTTTTGGCTTTGATAACCAGCAAAACTTCACGAGGGTATTCAAAGGCCACTTTTCACTGACGCCTGGCGCGTTTCGCCGTATTCCTCATTTGCCGGTTAAAAACTTCCATGGTCGCATTCTGGTGCGATCGCTGGCAGAGCGTGCGACGCTGGTGGAACGTGAGGAAGAACTGCATCTGTGCGGAGATACACTGGAGTGGGAGTGCAGGTTTGGTGAGTATATCGCCGACCACGACCACCGTGTGGCAGAGCAGGCACGGCATCTGGTCGCGCTGGCGGGCAGTCATGCGACGCACGGCTGGTTAGGCTTTCAGTATGGTCCCGGCCATAGCTCTGCTGATCAGCAGAATATCAGCCTGTTTCAGGCGCTGGCACCACAACATGCCGGGCTGCTGGGTGACAATGCCGCCAGCTGGAGCGAGATGTGCGGCCTTTATGCGTCGATCCGCTGGAGCGGCAGGCCGGAGCAGCTGACGCGCTTTATCGAGGATATCTACTATCAGCATTTGCCTATGCTGGGCGTGTCGCGCCGTCCGGGCAAAGATCTGTTGCGTCTTGATTTCACGCACTGTAAGCCCGACTGGCTTAGCGGCGTTTTTTCTATTCCGGTGATGCAGGCGTAGCCGGCAGGGCAGGGGCGATCGCTTCTGCTCCTGCCAATGCATCTTTCGTGCTATAAACCGTGATAAACCGCACGATTTTATAAAATAAGTCGTCATTCTGGCGTAAAATCCTCCCCCGAAAACCCTGTCATATCTGAATCATCGTGCTTCTGTGACAGGGCTGGAAGATTCATCTGCATTTCAGGCCTTTTCTGGCCAAAACGACAATCGAAGACAACTATGCGACGCTTAATGATTTCCCTGATCCTGGCATTGCCTGCAATGGCGATGGCGCAGCAGGCTGAGCCTTTCTCACCGCCTGCCGGACTGCATCCGCACTCTCAGGTTACCCAGCATGAAATCCTGGGTGATGGTGAACTGCCGGATCACACCAGCAGTAATGCCTCCCTTTCCGGATTCAGCGACACGCTGTAAGTGTTGATGCCCAGAACCGGCGGCGCGAGATAATGCCCGGCTCGTCAGGAGCCGGACAGCTTCTGCCTGATTTACCTGCTCACACTCTGCACCTGCGGCTTCCTCCCTGAGGCCTATTCACCTGCATGCTGCATCTCTGATGCTTCTCATTCATGCTGCTTCCTGTCCGCATCTACTCACTTACGACACTGTTTAAAATATATCTTAAGTTTCAGGATCGCATTTTTCGTTCTTGCGCCGAAGATATATCATAGCTAATCTTGGGGCTTCAGATGAGAATGATTGTTATTCCATTGTTGTTTAATCATGGCGGATATGCCCCTGACTATCGGGCATAAGCCCTGTTTCAGGAGAGAGATTTTGACTACAACAGTCGATAAGCGTTTACCCCAGCGCGTCCGCAATGAACTGCGTTTTCGCCATATCCAGGTCGAAAGTAAAACGCATATTGCCGGGAAATTCTGGCGCATACGGTTCAGCGGCAGCGATCTGGCAGGCTTTACGTCGCCAGGCTTTGATGACCACATAAAGGTGTTTTTCCCTTCTGCTGAAGGTGAAGCACTGGCTCTGCCACAAATTACCGATGCAGGCATTGTCTGGCCTGAAGGTTTACGTCCGCAGGCGCGTGATTACACGCCGCTGGAATTCGATGGTGTGTCTTCACTGACCCTCGACTTCTATATTCATCAGCATGGCGTAGCCAGTGACTGGGCCGCGCAGGCGCAGGTGGGCGACAAACTGATTGTTGGTGGGCCACGCGGCTCGCTGGTGGTACCGACCGATTACGCATTCCAGCTCTACGTCTGCGACGAAACCGGGCTGCCCGCTTTTGCCCGCCGTCAGCGTGACGCCCGCGCCCAGGCGCTGCATCTCTATGCCTTAACCGATGAAGCGACCGGTCGCGACTATTTAGCGGATGCGGCAGGCGTAACGACAAACTGGCTGGGCAGCGGTCAGATGCAAAAAGCGCAGCTCAGCCAGCTGATTACCCGGCTGGATCAGATCGCTATTCCGACGGAGGATTACTTTATCTGGCTGACCGGCGAAGGTGAGTTTGTCAAAGCGCTGTCTGACTACTTTATATCGCAGCGTGGTCTCGACAGCGACTTCGTGCGGGCAGTGGCCTACTGGCATCAGAAGTAAGCCGCGCTGGCAATTGAGTTTTGCCAGATGGCGGACTACCATCACTCTCCTTTTTTTCAGCAGGGCAGGTCATGAAACAGCATCCGACTTCCACTTCATCTGACGAACAGACTTCGCGCGCAGGCGGCTGCAGCGGACGACGTAAACGACGTGAAAAGATGCTGGAAGCGAGTGAGATTCGCCTGCTGATGCTCCATTTCCTGGCGCAGAATGCGGCGCACGGCTATGAGCTGATAAAGTCCGTTGAGGAGCTGTCAAAGGGAGAGTATTCGCCCAGCCCGGGGATCATCTATCCCAACCTGACGCTGCTGGAAGAGATGGAGGCGATTCAGGTAGTGGATGCGCAGGCAGCACGTAAAGCCTACCGACTGACGGCGGCTGGTGAGGCGCAGCTGGCGGATAATCGCGAAACCGTAGCCAGCCTGATTACGCGACTCTCCACGCTAGCTATCGTGGTCAATAACCGCAGCATTCCTGCTGTGGAACAGGCGATTCACGAGTTGAAGATGGCTCTGAATCAGCGACTGGCGCAGGAAGATATTTCAGAGGCCGCGCTGCAGACGCTGATTAGGGCGCTGCACGACGCGGCTGATAAAATCACCCGCAGTTAATCAGCTGATTTCACTCTTATTCTTGTCGATGTGGCCCAGGGTACGATCCGGGAAACAGATGTCGCGCACGCGCTGTTTCAGGGTAGTCGCATCCGGGAAACCACCGTCCCGCTTACGTTCCCACAGCAGATGACCATCCAGCGTAATCTCAAAAATACCGCCGGTGCCGGGTTTCAGCGTGACCTCTGCCAGATCCTCGGCGAAGGTATGCAACAGTTCCTGCGCCATCCACGCTGACCGCATCAGCCAGTTGCATTGCATACAGTAGTGAATAACAACCACAGGTTTTTGCGCCATAACTCTCTTCCTTTACGTATTGATAAATGCAGATGCATTCGGGTTAACAATTTGTGCGCTGTGGTTTATGTCTTAATGTAAATAGGATTGATAATGATTATCAGTTGCATTAAATTCCCGGCGATAATGATTACACCCGCATGATGTTCTGACTTTTTACGGCTTTTATGCAGAGCCGTTTTTTTATGTTGCAGCAAGCAAGTGAGCGAATACTAACAATTAATCAGGTAATTCGCGCCTATGTCACCACGTTTTCGGAGATTGACGCAACCGCGTCTGTCTGAGCTGGCGTTGCTCGCCACCTTTATCAATACCACCTGCACCTATGCTGCGGGCAGTGAACCTGCCACGCTGACCCTTTCCGACCGCTATGGCAGCAGTGCTGAACCGGTAATGACGGTGAATGCACCGGAAATTAAACAAACGGCGGGCAGCAAAACCATCCTCTCTGCCAGCGATCTGCAGCAACGTGGCGCCACTGATTTTGGATCGATCATGCGTTATGAACCGCTGATCAGCGCCACCGGCACCAGTGGCGGTTCCTCAGCCGGTAAGAGCGGCTTTGACCGGGCCGGTTATACCGGATACAACATTCGTGGTTTAGAGAGCAACCGCGTGGGTCTTGATGTGGATGGCATTCCATTACCGCAGGCCACCGGCCGCAGCTATGTGGGACGTGCCGGTCTCGACAGCTTTGGGATTGGCCGCGATTACATTGATCCCTATATGTTTGGCCATATCGGAATTGAGAAGGGTGCCACGGCAGTGGATCAGCCGAATAACTCGATTGGCGGTAATGTCTCGTTCCGTAACAAATCCCCGGATGACTATCTGCATCCCGGTAAACGCAACTATTTCGGTTATCAAAGCGACTACGACTCTGCCAGCCGCAGCTGGCACAACGGCGTTACGGCAGCAGCAGGCGATGATACGCTGCGGGGAATCTTTGTTTACAGTCGTCGTGACGGACAACAGACCCGCAATAACAGCGACACGGTTGATGCCTATCCAGCCAACTGGCATTCCGATGCCTTTATGACCTCGGGTATCTGGCAGCCCAATGATCTTCATAAGCTCAGCGCGACTTTAGATTATTACCATAAAACTAACCACAGCCATTACGACAGCTGGAGCTCGTCCGGCAATACGGTCCTGGGAACGGCGCAGCAGCAGAGCGATACCCGACGCTGGGGCATCAGCCTGGCGGATGAGTACATGCCTTACAATGACCTGATCGACAGTCTGACAACCCGCGTTTACTGGCAGCAAACCCAGGCACATGACAACACCTTTATGCCGTCGAGCGCCACCGCCAGGCAAACCGTCTACTCCGACTACAACAGCGACAGTTACGGTTTTGACACCCGTGCGCTTAAAAACATCGGACGACATGAACTGAGCGCCGGGCTGAATGCGCGTCTGATGGATACCGAACGGCCTTTCCGCCAGTCGCCTGCGGCGAGCGCCACCAGCGTGATCATGCAACCGCAGGCTAACAGCCGCAGTTATACGGTTGGCGGTTATCTGCAGGATACCATCAGCTTCGATGCTGACGGACACCGTGCGGCTATCGTACCGGGCGTGCGTGTGGCGTACCAGAACACCCGCCCACGCGATGTGGCGACACTGACGACTAACAGCAGTGTACTCGACGCCAGCGAAGTCTCCGCGCTCTACGGTTCGCCAAACAGCGACACCCAGGTGTTGCCGTCGATCGCCTTCCAGTACGATCTGACCCCGGCATTGATGACTTATCTGCAATATACCCGTGGCGCGCAGTTCCCCAACGACTCCCAGCTCTATGGCTCATGGAACCTTGGTTCCAGCTATGCCGGTCCCGCGCAGTATGCGCTGATTGGCAATGCCGATCTGAAGACCGAAACCAGCAACAACTACGAATGGGGCATAAAAGGCCAGGTTGCGGAGGGCGTGACGCTTAATGCTGCCGCGTTCTATAACGACTACAAAAACTTCATCGCCTTTACCCGTTACAGTCGGACGGCCAATCCGGGTAAGTTCGTCAATGTACCCAGCAACATCTATACCACCTATCAGGCGGAGAACCGCGACAAAGCCTATATCTACGGGGCTGAAATCAGTAGCAAAGTGAACTTCGGCAACTGGTTCAGCGAGGTCGAGGGGTTGAGCGCCAATCTGGCGTTTGGTTATACCCAGGGTGCAGCGAAGTCGAGCTATCTGGGTGACCGCTACGTCGACCTGGAGAGCGTTGCGCCGATGAAAGCGATTGTCGGACTCGCCTGGGATGATGAGGCGCGCGGCTATGGTGCTGCCGTCACCGCCACGTTTGTTAAAGGTAAGAAAGCCAGCGCCACTAATCGCAACAGCTTTACCAACACCGGCAACAGCCTGACTGACTCCAGCACCGATTACATGCGGGTGCCAGGTTATGGCCTGGTGGATATGACCGCCTACTGGCGTGTTACGCACAACGTCAGGTTAAGCGGCGGACTTTACAACATAACCGACCGTAAATACCGGGATTACCTCAGCAGCCGTCAGCTGACCAGCGCCACCCAACAGAATCGTAACGATCAGGCACTGGCCGTAATGCCGGGGCGTACTTTCCAGTTAGGTGTTAATGTCGATTTTTAATCACCGCCGCCCTGCGCTGATGCAGGGCGTGACTATGAGAACCGAACCATGAACCCGATTTATCAGCACTATCTCGCCCTGAAGAGCGAACATCCGAAGAAATATGCCCGCGATCTGGCCACGCTGATCGGTATCAGCGAAGCGGAACTGTGTGAAGCGCGTATCGGCGTTGATGCCGTGGCGCTGAAACACGATTTCCCGGCGCTGCTGAAGGCGCTGGGCGCGGTCGGCGAGACCAAAAGTATTACCCGTAATGCTTATGCGGTGCATGAGCATCTGGGCGAATATCAGAATGTGCAGCTCGGCGCACATGGTGGCCTGGTGCTGAATCCCCGTGCGCTCGACCTGCGTCTGTTTGTCGGACAGTGGTTCAGCGCCTTTGCCCTGCAGGAGTCGGGCGCACAGGGCGTACGTCACAGCATTCAGATCTTTGATCGTCACGGCGATGCGGTGCTGAAAATCTATGTGACTGAGCAGACCCATATGGCGGCATGGCACGCGTTAATCGCCGACTTCACTGATGCCGCTGCGATGACGCTGGAAGTTGAGCCGGTGGCTGCTGCCACCCTGCCGGAAGGGATTGATGCCACCGCGATTGACCGTGAATGGCGCGCCATGACCGATGTTCATCAGTTTTTTGCCCTGCTGAAGCGTTATCAGGCCTCACGGCCGCAGGCGTTCCGCGCAGTGGGTGAGGATCTCGCCTGGCAGACCGGCAACGATGCACTTGAGCGCGTCTTACAGATGGCACAGCAGGCGGGCAACGAGATTATGATTTTTGTCGGCAACCGTGGCTGTACCCAGATTTTCACCGGCAAAGTAGAGAAGCTGGTACCCATGGATAACTGGCTCAACGTCTTCAATCCCCGCTTCACGCTGCACCTTATGGCGGACCAGATCAGCGAAAGCTGGGTCACACGCAAGCCCACCGGCGATGGCTTTGTGACCAGCCTGGAACTGTTCGCCGCTGACGGCACGCAGATCGCCCAGCTTTATGGACAGCGTACGGAAGGCACGCCAGAACAGGCCTGCTGGCGTGAGCAGGTGAACGCACTCCGTACGGCAGGAGCAGCGGCATGAGACACCTGAGTCTGTTGTGGCTGCTGCTGACGCTGCCCTCACTGGCCGCGGAGCGGGTAGTGTCGATTGGGGGGGACGTCACCCGGATTATCTACGCGCTGGATGCGCAGTCACAGCTGGTCGCGCGCGACAGCACCAGCCTGCGTCCGGCGCAGGCTGCCCGGCTGCCGGACGTGGGCTATATGCGCCAGCTCAATGCTGAAGGTATCCTGGCGCTGAAGCCCACGCTGGTGCTCGCCAGCGCGCAGGCAAAGCCGTCGCTGGTACTGCAACAGATTGCCCGCGCGGGCGTCAGGGTGGTGACGGTCAGTGGCGACAACAGTCTGCAGGCGATCCCGCAGAAAATTATCACGGTGGGTCAGGCGCTGCAGCGTGAAAGCGAGGCGCAGGCCCTGGCGCAGCAAATAACGCAGCAGATTCGCCAGTTGCCGCAGCAATCGCTGCCGGTGAAGGTGCTTTACATCATGGCAAACAGCGGCATGAAAACGATGGCGGCCGGAAATCAGACCGCCGCCGACAGCGCCATTCGCAGCGCCGGACTGGAGAATGCCATGGGTTCGGTGCCGCACTATCAGGCGCTGTCGCAGGAAGGCGTGATCGCCGCCGCGCCGGATCTGGTGGTGATCGGCGAGGATGGCCTGAAAACCCTGGGCGGTGAAGCACAGCTGTGGCAGTTACCAGGCCTGGCGCTGACGCCAGCCGGACAGCAGCACCGTCTGCTGATCATTGATACCCAGGCGCTGCTGGGATTTGGCCTTGATACGCCGCAGGCAATAGTGAAATTGCGTCAGGCTGCGGAATCGCTGAACCATGATTAATGGCAATGCGTTACGGGGTCTGACGCTGATGCTGATTTTCCTGCTGGTGGCGATGGTAGTGGCAGCGAATCTGGGGGCGATGTCGCTGTCGGTGCGGGCGCTATGGCAGGCACCGCTCAGCGATCTCATCTGGCAGATCTGGCTGAATATCCGCCTGCCGCGCGTGCTGCTGGCGGTGGCGATCGGGATGGCACTGGCGGTCTCTGGCGCGGTGATGCAGGGTGTTTTCCGTAACCCGCTGGCCGATCCCGGCCTGCTGGGTATCAGCAGCGGCGCGGGGCTGGCGGTCGCGCTGGCAATCGTTATTCCGCTGGCGTTACCACCCCAGCTGACACTGTGGCTACCGATGATCGCCGCCTTTATCGGCAGCCTGCTGGTCACGCTACTGATCTTCAGTTTCAGTCGGCTGGCAGACGGCAATCTCTCCCGACTGTTGCTGGTCGGCATTGCGATTAATGCGCTCTGCGGCGCGGCGGTCGGCGTGCTGTCGTGGCTGAGCGATGACCAGCAACTGCGTCAGCTGTCACTGTGGGGGATGGGCAGCCTCAGCCAGGCGCAGTGGCCTGCGCTGCTCATCTGCCTGCTGCTGATTCTGCCTGCGTTGCTGCTGTTACAGAGCCGTGCCCGCCACCTCAATCTGCTTCAGGCAGGTGAAGAGGATGCGCACTACATGGGGATTGATGTGAAGCGTACCCAGCATCAGCTGCTGATCCTCAGTGCGCTGCTGGTCGGCACGGCGGTCTCGGTCAGTGGCGTGATCGGCTTCGTTGGATTAGTGGTGCCGCATGTGATGCGCTTTTGTCTTGGCAGCGATCATCGCTGGCTGCTGCCCGGTTCAGCGCTGGCGGGCGCGATTCTGCTGCTGCTGGCCGATACGCTGGCGCGCACTCTTGTGGTGCCGGCAGAGATGCCGGTCGGACTGCTGACCAGCCTGATTGGCGGCCCCTGGTTTCTCTGGCTGATCCTGCGTCAGCAGCGAGGATTTGAATGATGGAAATGTTAAAGGCGACGGGACTCTGTCTGGCGCGCGACGGCAGAACCGTTATCGATAATCTTGACGTTACGCTGTCAGGTGGAGAGCGGGTGGCGCTCATCGGGCCTAACGGCGCAGGTAAATCAACACTGTTGCGGATGCTGACCGGATTTTTAGCGCCCGATCGGGGTGAGTGCCGGCTGGGCGATCGTGTGTTGTCAGCATGGCCGCGTGAGCAGCTGGCGCGACGCCGGGCCGTGATGCGGCAGCAAAACAACCTGACTTTTCCCCAGTCGGCGCATTCGGTAGTGGCGATGGGACGTGCGCCGTGGCCTGAGAAGCAGACGTCGCAGATTGTGGCTGAAGTCATGCAACTGACCGGCTGTGATTCGCTGGCGCAGCGCGATTACCGCCAGCTCTCCGGCGGTGAACAGCAGCGGGTGCAGCTGGCGCGGGTGCTGGCGCAGCTCTGGCAGGAGGGAAGACCGCGCGGCTGGCTGTTTCTGGATGAGCCGACCTCGGCGCTGGATCTCTTCTGGCAACAGCAGACTCTGCGTCTATTACGCCAGCTGACGCGCACGGGTGATCTCACCATCTGCACCGTGTTACATGACCTTAATCTGGCGTCATTATGGGCCGATCGCATACTGCTGCTGCACGCGGGCAGACTGGTAGCTCAGGGTTCACCGCAGACGGTCATGACTGAAAAGACGCTGACGCGCTGGTATCAGGCTGATTTGCAGGTGGTGGCACATGCAGAGAGTGGGAAACCACATATCCAGCTGCGGGTTTAGACTATTTCGCTTTAAAAACATTGCTTTGCGTGCTTTTAATCACTGATTTTGCGCTATACCTTGTGTTCAGGACAGAAGACTCAGGAGACCATAATGGCAAAATCATTAGATCAAACCGCTGAGCAACTGGGTAACATTTTACGCTCATCCGGACTTCATCTGACGACTGCCGAATCCTGTACCGCGGGGCTGATCAGCATGACGCTGGCCGCGGTGGAAAGCAGCGGCGACTTCTATACCAGCGGCTTCGTGACCTACAGCGAAAATGCCAAAATCCGCCTGCTGGGGGTGTATCCTGACACGCTGAAACAGCACACGGCGGTGAGCGAGCAGACGGCGCGTGAAATGGTACAGGGAGCCTGCGCCCGTTCAGGCGAACCGGTGGGGTTATCGATTACCGGCTATGCCGGACCCGATGGTGGCGAAGATGGCACGCCAGCGGGCACTATCTGGTTTGGCTGGGTATTGCCGGACGGCAGGGACGAGGCGAAGTGCCATCAGTTCAGCGGCGATCCGAAATCCGTGATGGAGCAGGGCACGCAGTTCGCGCTGGAAGGGTTGATCAAACGGCTGCAGCGAACCAGTCGATAACGGCGCGCGGTACGCGCCTTATAAACGCGGGTTAGCGGCAGTCGACAATCAGACGACCCTGTACGCTGCCATCCAGCAATGCCTGCGCACCTTCTCTGGCTTCACTCAGCGGGATCACCCGGCTCAGTTTGCTGAGCCGATCGCTATCCAGCAGCTCACCGAGCCGCTGCCACGCCTGCTGACGAAGCGGCTTCGGACACATCACGCTGTCGACACCCGCCAGCGTGATCCCACGCAAGATAAAAGGCGCAACGCTGGCTGGCAGGTCGAGTCCCTGCGCCATACCGCAGGCAGCCACTACCCCGTCACGCTGAATACCGGCCAGCACGTTCGCCAGAGTGTGACTGCCGACGCTGTCTATCGCGGCGGCCCAGCGCTCTTTTGCCAGCGGTTTACCGGGTTGGGACAGTTCTTCGCGATCAATCACCGATGCCGCGCCCAGCGTATCGATAAGATATGCATGGTCGCTGGCGCGACCGCTGGAGGCGATCACCTGATAGCCCAGACGCGCCAGCAGGCTGACGCCATAGCTGCCGACGCCGCCACTGGCACCGGTCACCAGCACCGGTCCGCGTTCAGGTGTGATGCCCTGTTTTTCCAGCGCCATGACGCAGAGCATCGCGGTCAGCCCTGCTGTGCCGATGGCCATGGTTTGCAGCGGGCTAAGAGAAGCGGGCACGCGCACCAGCCAGTCGCCACTGATGCTGGCTTTCTGCGCCAGGCCCCCCCACTGTTTTTCGCCTGCGCCCCAGCCTGTCAGCAGCGCTACATCATCCTCTTTCCAGTCGGGATGGCGGCTGGCCGTCACCCGGCCAACAAAATCGATACCTGGCACCATCGGAAACTGGCGCACAATCGGGCCTTTATTGCAGATAGCCAGGGCATCTTTATAGTTCAGGGATGAGTAGCTGACCTCGAGCGTGACATCGTAGTCGGGCAGCTGGGATTCGGGGAGATCTTTCAGCAGGGAACGGTAACCTTGTTCGTCATTTTCAATGACCAGTGCCTTGAACATGCAGCCTCCGGCAGAGTGGGAATAAGAGGGTAAGTTTACGCCCGCGAGTGGCAATGCGATAGGGCAATGGCCGCCTCTTCGGTTTTAGGAGGCAACAGGAAGAAAAAAGTGCCCTGACAGCGCTAGCGAGCCACATGCATAAATCTGCATATAATTCATATAATTAGTCGTATTATGAATTTTTTAGGATAAATAAATCATAAAAATCATGTTGTTATCTTTTTATTGTGTGACTGAATAATTGCCTGGGTCGGGTTGTTCGTGCATAAAAAAGATGACATTATGACCGCCACTTTATGACCCTGCTTGTTCACCACAGAGGACGTCGCCATGTCCGGTTCACCGCGCACCTGCCCGGATTACCGTTCGCGTTTTCCGGCGCTCACCGGGTTTTCCTCTTTTCCGCACTCTCCGTTATTCACCATGCGGTGAGGCCAGCCAGGCAGCGGCTGTGGGTCTGGTTGCCACACTGCACTATGCCTTCTGACGCTTAATTATTCGCCGGGGCGCTGTCCCCATACTTGTGCTTCTGGCACGTCCTCCCTGACGTTAGGGATCCTGTTATGACTCCACTGAAAATTGCTGCCAGCGCCGCTGTCGCGCCCAGCCTGACACTGAACACCGCGCGTGACGTAGTGACGCTGGATAATACCGACTTTACGGATGTGGCGGCGGTCGTCGTCTCGCTGGCGGATACCCGCAGCGGCGTGCTGGCGCTGCTGCGCCACACCGGTTTTAATCTGCCGGTGTTTGTCGCGAATGCGTTTGAAGAAGAGGTGATGCACCTTCCCGGCGTCAGCGGTGAGCTGAATGGCGAGCCGCAGGAGTGGCTTGCGCTGGAAGCAGCTGCGCAGGCATATGAAGCGGCGCTGCTGCCACCCTTCTTTGAGACGCTGACCCGCTATGTCGATATGCAGAACAGCACCTTTGCCTGTCCCGGACATCAGGGCGGCGCGTTCTTCAAAAAGCATCCGGCAGGCAAACAGTTTTATGACTTCTATGGCGAGAATGTTTTCCGCTCTGATATGTGCAACGCCGACGTCAAACTGGGCGATCTGCTGATCCACGAAGGCTCGGCTAAAGATGCGCAGAAGTATGCGGCAAAGGTGTTTAACGCCGACAAAACCTACTTTGTGCTCAACGGCACTTCAAGCGCCAATAAAGTGGTGACCAATGCACTGCTGACCCGCGGCGATCTGGTGCTGTTTGACCGTAACAATCACAAGTCGAACCATCATGGCGCGCTGATTCAGGCGGGCGCAACGCCGGTTTATCTTGAAGCAGCACGTAACCCGTTCGGCTTTATTGGCGGTATTGACGCGCACTGCTTTGATGAGGCTTATCTGCGTGAGCAGATCGTAGCGGTAGCGCCGCAGCGGGCGGAAGAGGCACGGCCTTTCCGTCTGGCGATTATCCAGCTCGGCACCTACGATGGCACGGTCTATAACGCCCGCCAGGTGGTGGATCGCATCGGTCATCTGTGTGATTACATCCTGTTTGATTCCGCGTGGCTCGGTTATGAGCAGTTCATTCCGCTAATGGAATGCTGTTCGCCGCTGACCCTGGAGCTGAATGAAAACGATCCCGGCATTTTTGTCACCCAGTCCGTGCATAAGCAGCTGGCCGGTTTTTCGCAGACTTCGCAGATCCACAAAAAAGATAATCACATTCGCGGACAGCGGCGCTTCTGCCCGCACAAGCGTCTGAATAACGCCTTTATGCTGCACGCTTCCACCAGTCCGTTTTATCCGCTTTTTGCCGCACTGGATATCAACGCCAGAATGCATCAGGGTGAAGCGGGGCGTCGCATGTGGGATGAGTGCGTCACGCTGGGCATTGAGGCGCGTAAAGCGATCCTCGATCGCTGTGAAATGATCCTGCCGTTTGTGCCGGAAAAGGTAGATGGCCAGCGCTGGCAGGATGCACCTGTTGAGACGATCGCCCGCGATCTGCGTTATTTCAGCTTTGAACCGCAGGCGAAGTGGCACGGTTTCGCCGGTTACGCGCGCGATCAGTATCGGGTCGATCCCTGCAAGCTGCTGCTGACCACGGCAGGGATCGATGCGGCAAGCGGGGAATACAGTGATTTCGGGATCCCGGCAACCATTCTGGCTAACTACCTGCGTGAGAACGGCATCGTGCCGGAGAAATGCGATCTCAACTCGATCCTGTTTCTGCTGACTCCGGCTGAGAGCCCGGAGAAGATGGCGAATCTGGTGGCGATGCTGGCGCAGTTTGAGCAGCACGTTAAAGAGGATGCGCCGCTGGCCGAAGTGCTGCCGACGATTTATCGCAAAAACGCCGAACGTTATGCCGGGTATACCCTGCGTCGCCTCTGTCAGGAGATGCATGACCTTTATGTCAGTCATAACGTAAAGGATCTGCAGCGCCTGATGTTCCGCGCCGCGGAGTTCCCGCCGGTCAGCGTGAATCCGCAGGATGCACATCAGGCTTATATTCGCGGCGAAGTGGAGCTGGTACCTATCGCCGAGGCCGCAGGCCGGGTTGCTGCGGAAGGCGCGCTGCCTTATCCACCGGGCGTGCTGTGCGTCGTTCCAGGCGAAGTCTGGGGCGGTGCGGTGCAGCGTTACTTCCTGGCGCTGGAAGAGGGGCTTAATCTGCTGCCCGGCTTCTCGCCGGAGCTGCAGGGCGTTTACACCGAAGAGGATGAGAAGGGACAGAAGTATCTGGTGGCCAATATGATGGTGGGGCGCTGATCTGAGCGGGGACAGAGGCGGGTAGCGGCCCGCCAGGCCTTGAGTTCGCCTGGCGGCGGGCTTGCTAGGAGCGGGTTACGCTATGCAGCGGGCTGGCACTGAGAAGGTTACGCCCGCCAGGCGGTAGGGAGTTTCAGGTTGCCGGTTCAGGCGGACGCGTCAAGGGGCGGACGCCCGCCCCTTAACAATCCCGGCGTCCGGCTGCCTGCGCGCCCCGCTTTGCGGGGTACCCTCGTCACGCCCTGCGGCCGACGGACCGTCCGGACGCGCCATCCCTGGCGCTAACCGTCCTTTCACCGACGTCCTGTCGGCTCATCCTGGCCTCCGGTTGTTCCTCAGCGCTCCGGACGCCTCGGGTAAACCCCCGTCTGTGATTTCTTTGTGTTAACTGTAGTGCTGTGCCGTCTGCTGGATTGAAAGCCAAAAGCCAAAAGGCAAAAGGCAAAAGGCAAAAGGCAAAGCCAAAACCAAAAAACCACAGCGATAAAGTACCCAATGCAGAAAGAAGAACTACCCGCGAGGGGTCAGGGAGGCCGTCAGAACCGCTGAGCGGATGAGGGATTTCAGGACGAGCGACAGGGATGTCGCGAAGAGGCGGGTTCGCGCCAGGGATGGCGCGTCCCGGCGGTCCGTGAGAAATCCGGAATAAGCGAAGGAACCGCGAAGCGGCGGTGAAGCAGGCCGGAGCCGGGGGTCAAGGGGCGCGGCGACTGGCGCCCCTTGTCGGTCGCCTGCAGAGGCGAGTCTGAAACTGCCCAACTGATCAGGCGAACGAAACCCCTCTCAGAGTCCGTTCGCGCAGCGAACACTTTCAGCGTCAGTCCGCTGCAAAGCGAACCTCAAGCCCCGTTCGCGCAGCGAACAACCCCCCGCTTCAGCGGCTCCGATCAGAATCCCCGATAACTCTTCTGAGCCGTGCTCACCTTATACAGATAACGGCGCGACTCCGCCGACGGATGCTGATTCGCCAGGGTTGAATAGACCCTGCTGGGTGACATGCCGTTAATCATCGAGAACGCCCGATCTTTATCGCTGGAGAAGACGCGCAGCACGCTGCCTGCACCACCGTTATAGGCGGTGATCACTGCATAGCGGCGTGACAGCGGATCCTGAATGGCGCCCAGATAGCTGCGTTGCAACAGCGACAGATAAGCTGTACCGGCATCGATATTGTTTTCCGGATCCAGCAGATAGCTACGGCTCGGCTTGCCCCATTTACCTTTCATGCGGAACACGTCAACACCGGCGGTATGCTGCACAACCTGCATCAGACCCAGCGCATCAGAATGGCTTACGGCGTAGGGGTTGAAGCTCGACTCGGTCTGCATAATCGCCAGGATCAACGACGCGTCGACACCATACTGTTCGGCGGCTTTACGCACCATCGGCAGGTATTTGTGCGCACGCTTGTCCAGGTGGTTCGGCACCATCGGAATCGAAATAGAGTAAATCACATGCAGACCCGAGGTGCGGCGCATCAATTTATTCTGAATCAGATAGTCAGCAAAGGCTTCCGCACGACCCTGCCAGCGAATTGGCTGACCGGTGTTATCCAGTACCTGACCATAGAGCAGCGGCTCTTTACTAATCTCGATGTCGTTAGCGTCAGAATATAGATCGACATTACCCGGATCTTCACCAATCAACAGCGTGGTCACGATAGCCTGACGCAGACTGGCCATCGGATCGGTGCCAGAAATCGTCTCGATGGTCAGTTTACCGCTTTCAAAGTTGATGTGGCTGCGGGTGTAATAGTTGTCGCTATATTTGACGTAATCTTTCGGTCCGGCGATCAGGACTTCATTGATACCCCAGATATTCTCAATATTGTGAGCAAACTGGCCCATCAGAATATCAAAGCCATTGGTGTCTTTAACCCACTCCTCGTGGGATTGCTGATTCTTTGACCCGGAACAGGAAACCAAAAGTGGTGCTATCACCAGCAGGGCGATTAATTTTTTATTCATTGGGAATGCAAGCCTGACCTGGATAACCGGCCTCAGTGATGAGGTCCGGAATGTTTACGCTTCTGGCGGTGTATAGCCTTCGATATGAACGTCTTTGCCTTCGAAGAGGAAATTGATCATTTCCTTCTCCAGCACCTTACGATCTTCGGGATTCATCATGTTGAGCTTCTTCTCGTTGATCAACATGGTCTGTTTCGCCATCCACTTCTGCCAGGCTTCTTTGGAGATGTCGTTGTAAATACGCTTACCCAGGTCGCCCGGATAGAGCTGAAAATCCTGACCTTCTGCGTCGCGCTGTAAAAAAGTACAAAAAATAGTGCGGCTCATTACTTTTCCTCATTAATCTCACAACTGTCCAAAGCCAGTTGTCGGGGATGGCGCAGCTCGTGTAACAGGCGCTCAACGGGTGCAGCTAATCCCACAGATGGTGGCAGCGCTAAGTTATACCAGAGACCGCCTGCTTCATCCATCGCCGCTCCGGCAGAAGGCCACGACAGCCACATTGGCACGATATCGAGATGGAAATGACTGAAGGTGTGACGAAACGCGGTAAGCTGCTGTGGTCTGGCAGGGATGCCACGCGCTGCAAGCCAGTCATTCAGCGCCGCTTCGGTGGTGAACTGCGGGAAGCAGAACAGGCCGCCCCACAGGCCCACAGGCGGGCGCTGCTCCAGCCAGACATCATCGCCATCCTGCATCATCAGGAACCAGCCGCTGCGCTCCGGCAGTACCTGCTTAGGCTTCTTACCGGGATAGCTCGCCCAGCTGTTGCTGGCGAACGCCTCACACCCGCTGTTCAACGGACAGATTTCGCACTTCGGCTTTGATCGGGTACAGACAATCGCACCCAGATCCATCATCGCCTGATTAAACTGGCTGACGCCCTCGGCGGGTGTGACCTCTTCGCTGATCTGCCAGAGCCGTTTCCCGACCTCTTTTTTACCCGGCCAGCCGCTGACGGCATAGCAGCGGGCCAGCACACGCTTGACGTTGCCATCCAGAATCGGGAAATGCTGACCCAGCGACAGCGACAGGATCGCGCCCGCCGTGGAGCGGCCAACGCCGGGCAGGGCAGAAACATCATCGAAATTACGCGGGAATTCGCCCCGGTGAACCTCGACAATCTGCTTTGCCGCTTTGTGCAGATTACGCGCACGGGCGTAGTAGCCAAGTCCGGTCCAGAGATGTAGCACCTCATCCAGCGGTGCCGCAGCCAGATCGGTGACCGTGGGGAAGCGCGCCATGAAGCGTTCAAAATAGGGAATAACCGTGGCAACCTGGGTTTGCTGTAGCATCACTTCGGAGAGCCACACCTTATAAGGCGTTTTCTCCAGCTGCCACGGCAGGGTTTTGCGACCAAAGCGCTGATACCAGTCCAGCACCTGTTGCGCGAACTGCGGCGCTTGCATCATAAGAAGGAAATTTTCCGTGTTTACTCTACACTCAGGCAGGAATTCCAGCACATGCGCACTTGGGTGTAAACCGGAAGATTGCAAAGGCTTGCTTCTGCTTATGAACTTTGCATAATGCCCGTTTCCCGGAACAGGCTAACCAGCAGGCTTTTACATGATTAATGACGTCATCACCCCAGAATTTGATGAGAACGGGCGGCCATTGCGCCGGATCCGCAGCTTTGTGCGCCGCCAGGGTCGCTTAACCAAAGGCCAGCAGCAGGCGCTGGATACCCTGTGGCCGGTCATGGGGGTGGAATATCAGCCTGAGCCTGTCGATCTGCCCGCGTTGTTTGGTCGCGAAGCTCCGGTCACGCTGGAGATTGGCTTTGGCATGGGCGCATCGCTGGTGACCATGGCGCAGAACACGCCGCATCAGAACTTTTTGGGTATTGAAGTGCATGCGCCGGGCGTGGGTGCCTGTCTGGCCGCCGCCAAAGACGCCGATGTACAGAACCTGCGGGTGATGTGCCACGACGCCGTGGAAGTGCTGGAGAAAATGATTCCGGATAACTCGCTGCGCATGGTTCAGCTGTTCTTCCCCGATCCGTGGCATAAAGCGCGTCACAATAAACGCCGTATCGTCCAGGTGCCGTTCGCCGAACTGGTGATGCGTAAACTGAAGCTGGGCGGCGTTTTCCATATGGCGACCGACTGGGAAGCCTACGCGGAGCATATGCTGGAAGTGATGAACAGCATCGGTGGCTATCGCAACCAGTCAGAGCAACAGAATTATGTGCCGCGTCCTGAGACGCGTCCACTGACCAAGTTTGAGCAGCGCGGGCAGCGTTTAGGCCACGGCGTATGGGATTTAATGTTTGAGAGGGTGAAATAATGGCCACACAACGCAGCCGCCGTTTACGTAAAAAACTGCACATCGACGAGTTTCAGGAACTGGGCTTCTCCGTTGCCTGGCGCTTCCCGGAAGGCACCAGCGAAAGTGAAATTGACGAGACGCTGAACCAGTTCATCAATGAAGCGATCGATCCTAACGGCCTGGCCTTTGATGGCAGCGGCTACCTGGTGTGGGAAGGTCTGGTTTGCCTGCAGAAAACCGGCAAATGCACCGATGAGCATCGCGTGCTGGTCCGCAAATGGCTGGAAGACCGCAAGCTGCAGGATGTGCAGATGACGGAACTCTTTGACGTCTGGTGGGACTAAGTCGTCACACAGTGTCGGGCTGCGGCCCGATCGGAAGGTTTCAGACCCGATCTTAGGGAGTAGATATGATGCGTAAAGCGCTTCTTGCTGTGCTGCTGGTGGCAGCAACTCAGGCTCAGGCAGCCTACGAATGCAGCGTTAAGCCGCAGGACGATGTGGTGATTAAGCCGCAGAGCGTGCAGGTGGTCGGTGCCAGTGGCAATATGGAAATCTCGCCGCAGGGCGACGTGCAGTTCAATGGCCAGAACGTTTCGCTGGATATCGCTGAACGTCAGAAAGCGATCGACTATCAGAACGCGCTGCGTCGCGATTTGCCGTGGATCGACAGCGGAGCGACATCCCGCCTGGAGAAAGGACGTGCGGCACTGGATCGGGTCATCGTTGAAAAACTGGGCACCGACAGCAACGTGCGTAACCGCCTGACCACGCTGAATGGCCAGCTCAAACAGCAGATGAACCGCATCATTGAACACCGTGAAGACGGTCTGACGTTCCACCATCAGGCGATTGATCAGGTTCGTGCCGAAGGTGAAAGGCTGGTGCAGTCCACGCTGGGCGGCGTGATGCAGGATAGTCTGAATGAGATGGGCAGTAAGCAGGGCAGTGGTGGCAGTAACCCGCTGCAGGCGATTATGGGCAATCTGGGCGGTCTGCAACAGTCGATTCAGGCTGAATGGAGCAAGCAGGAGCAGGATTTCCAGAACTTCGGTCACGAAGTGTGTAATCGCGTTATTTCGCTGGAAGATCAGCGTAAACAGCTTATCGGCGCACTGAAAAAATAAGTTAACGCCTCAGCCTGCCGGGCTGAGGCGCTTTTTTTACCCTTTCACGCTTACTCTTCCGCTAAAAACAGCTCCAGCAGTGAATTCAGGAACAGCTTTCCTTTCTCCGTAATCTGCCACTGCTCAGCGGTTTCAGTCACGTAACCGGTGACAATCGCGGCATCCATCCGTTGACGGATCACCTCTTCTGACAAACCGGTGTAGCAGCTGAACTCGTCGCGCGGCGCGGTTTCCAGCAGGCGAAAGCGGTTCATGAAATATTCAAACGGCTTGTCGCTATCGGCAACCTCATACTGCTTTTCGCGGTAGTTACCCTGCATGAAGCCACGCGGATGACGGGTTTTCACCGTACGGACAATGCGGCCATCCGGTTGCGTCAGCTTGCCGTGTGCGCCACAGCCAATCCCCAGATAGTCGCCAAAGCGCCAGTAGTTGAGGTTGTGTTCACAGCGATATCCCGGCTTCGCGTAGGCGGAGGTCTCATACTGCTGATAACCGGCAGCCTGCAGCAGCCGATCGCCCTGTTCAAAAATATCCCACAATGCGTCATCATCCGGCAGCACCGGCGGGCGTGAGCCAAACAGGGTGTTGGGTTCGATGGTGAGCTGATACCAGGAGAGATGCGGCGGATTCAGCGCAATCGCCTGACGTAAATCATCGAGCGCCTCTTCCAGCGACTGATCCGGCAGGCCATGCATCAGGTCGAGGTTAAAGCTGCGCAGCGACAGCGACTCTGCCAGTTCGGCGGCGCGGACGGCCTCTTCCGGGCCATGAATACGGCCCAGACGCTGCAGCTTTTGCGGACTGAAACTCTGTACACCAATCGAAATACGGTTGATACCGGCACGCTGATAGGCGCTGAACCGGTCAGCTTCCACGGTACCAGGATTGGCTTCCATGGTTACTTCCGCATCAGGGGCGAGCGTCAGACGCGCCCGCACGCCATCCATCAGCATGTGCATCGCACTGCTGCTCAGCAGGCTGGGCGTGCCGCCACCAATGAAAATCGTGCGCACTTCCCGGCCACTGATCAGCGGCAGGTCGATCTCCAGATCGCGCAGCAGGTGCTGCACGTATTCAATGTGCGGCACCTCATCTTTCAGCGCATGGGAGTTAAAATCACAGTAGGGACACTTCTGTACGCACCACGGAATGTGGATGTAGAGACTTAACGGCGGCAGATTAGGCATTACGCATCGCTTCCAGCAACAGCGTCAATGCTTTACCCCGGTGAGAAACTGCACCTTTTTCCACTTTGCTCAGCCCGGCCGCGGTTTTACCCAGCGCCGGGACAAAGAAAATCGGGTCATAACCAAAGCCACCAGCGCCAGAGGCTGAGCGGGCGATCTCACCCTGCCAGCTGCCGTGGAACACCAGCGGCGTCGGGTCTTCCGCATGACGCAGATAGACCAGCACGCAGTGGAACTGCGCCTGGCGCTGACCGTCAGGCACGTTTTCCAGCGCCTGCAGCAGCTTCTCCAGGTTCTGCTGATCGCTGGCCTCATCACTCGCGTAGCGCGCCGAATAGATGCCAGGCGCGCCGCCCAGCGCATCCACGGCCAGACCGGAGTCATCGGCGATGGCCGGTAATCCGGTGATCTGTGCCGCGTGACGCGCTTTGAGAATCGCGTTCTCAATGAAGGTCAGGCCGGTCTCTTCGGCTGATTCAACCCCAAGGTCAGTCTGCGCGACGATATCCAGACCAAAGGCGGAGAGTAACTCCGCCAGTTCACGCACTTTGCCGGGGTTGCCGGTTGCGAGCACAACTTTTTGCATAACAGTTCCAGTTTGATCCATTTACAGCAGATACCAGAGACCCGGGAACAGGTCCATGCCGAGAAAGTTCAGGGCATACAGCACCAGGATGACGATCATCGCAGAGAAATCGATGCCGCCCATCGCAGGCAGAATACGGCGAACAGGCGCCATCATTGGCTCGGTTAACTGCACCAGCAGATAATCGACGGGGCCGCGACCCTGGCTGATCCAGCTCATCAGAGAGCGAATAATGATGACCCAGAAGACCAGATAGCCAGCGGATTTCAACAGCGACAGCAGACCGACCAGGAGATTGGTTGGGTCCACCGAGAACACGCCCACCTGAATCAGCAGCAGAATCGGGTATTTCAGCGTGGTCAGCACAAAGGCCAGCAGCAGCGAGGCGGTATCAATCGGCCCCAGAGCTGGCAGTATGCGGCGCAGTGGCTTAACTATCGGCTGTGTCACTTTTACGACAAACTGCGCCACTGGATTGTAAAAATCGCAGCGGGACCACTGCATCCAGATGCGTAACAGCAGCACCATGACGTAGAGATCGATCAGCGTTTTTACTAAAAACGTCAGTGTTAACATGAAGTTCCTCTGTTATTGTTGTGAGTTGTGCGCATAATCTCGTGCGCCAAAAATGGCGGTGCCGATACGCACCATCGTACTGCCTGCGGCGATTGCCGCCTCCATGTCATCGCTCATTCCCAGCGAAAGCGTATCTATACCAGAATCGTGCTGTTGCAGCTGCCGGAAGGCTTCCGCCATCTGCTGACACACCGCCAGCTGCCGGGAGTAATGACTCTCCGCTGCCGGAATCGCCATCAATCCCCGCAGCCGCAGTTGCGGCAGGGCAGCGATTTGCTCCGCCAGCCCGGAAACGGCCTCCAGCATGATGCCAGATTTGCTGTTCTCGTCACTGATATTTACCTGAATTAACACATTCAGCGGTGGCAGCGAGGCGGGCCGCTGATCGTTAAGCCGCTGCGCAATGCGCTGGCGGTCAATGGTGTGACACCAGGCGAAATGTTCTGCCACCAGACGGCTTTTGTTGGACTGCAACGGGCCGATGAAGTGCCATGCCAGTTCAGGATGTGCGGCCAGTGCCTGAACCTTTTCAACCCCTTCCTGGACGTAATTTTCACCGAAGGCAATCTGGCCGGCGGCAAAGGCTTCTTCGACCGCGCTCGCAGGTTTGGTTTTACTGACTGCAAGCAGGGTAATTTCTTCCGGAGCGCGGCCGCAACGCGCGGCAGCGGCGGCGATTCGCTGTCGCACTTGCTGTAGGTTCTGCTGGATTGAAGTCATAGTCAGGAGAAATTATGAATCTGGATGAAATGGTGGGGCTTAGTGTAAAGCATAATGCCGCCGATCTGCACCTTTGCAGCGGACATTTGCCCTACTGGCGGCGGCAGGGAAGGCTGGAGGTGATTCCGCAGCAGGGCCTGCTTTCTGCCGCCTGGATGGCAGAGTTTATGACCCGCTGGCTCAGTGACCTGCAGCGTCAGCAGCTGGAGCGTGCAGGGCAGCTCGATTTCGCCCTGAGCCTGACCTGCGGCCAGCGTCTGCGTGCCAATCTGTTCATGCAGCGCAACGGACTGTCCCTGGCGCTGCGCATTATCGCCACGGCGTGCCCGACGCTGGAGACCCTGCAATTGCCTGCCATTGTGCCGACGCTGCTGGAGCAGCAGGATGGCCTGATTCTGGTAACCGGTGCGACCGGCAGCGGTAAATCGACCACGCTGGCGGCGCTGGTCGATGCGCTGAACCGTCAGCAGGCGCGCCACATCATTACGCTGGAAGACCCGATTGAATTTATCCATCACAGCCAGCAGTCGCTGATTCAGCAGCGCGAAATCGGCCTGCACTGCGATTCGTTCTCGCTGGGGATAAAGGCGGCGCTGCGTGAAGATCCCGACGTCATCCTGCTGGGCGAACTGCGCGACAGCGACACCATCCGTCAGGCGCTGACGGCGGCAGAGACTGGCCATCTGGTACTGGCGACGCTGCACACTCGCGGCGCAGCGCAGGCGGTGGATCGGCTGGTGGATGTCTTTCCGGCGGAGGAGAAGCAACTGGTGCGTACGCAGCTGGCGGGCAGCCTGAAAGCAGTGATTGCGCAGCGGCTGGTGCCTTCAATTGCCAAATCGCGCATCGGACTGTTTGAAGTGCTGATCGCCACGCCGGGCATCACTAATCTGATCCGGGAAGGCAAGATGCACCAGATCCCTGCGCTGCTGCAGACCGGCGCGCAGGCCGGTATGCAGACGTTTGAGCAGAGCCGGCTGGCACGTCAGGCCGCCTGTCTGATTGAGTAAGCAGATCAGTAATGGTTTTCGAACCAGTCCTGCAAAATGATGGCCGCGGACTGTGAATCGACCGACCCTTTATTAAGCGCGCGATAGCCGCCGCGTTCAAACAGGCCAGCACGAGCTTCTACCGTGCTGAGTCGTTCATCCTGCAGCTCTACCCGGATGCCAAAGCGACCGTGCAGGCGGTTGGCAAATTTACGCGCGCGATCGGTCAGCGGCTGCTCGGTGCCATCCATATTCAGCGGCAGGCCGACGACCACGAAATCGGGCTGCCACTCTTTCAGCAGCTTTTCAATCACCTGCCAGTCCGGGATGCCATCCTGTGCTTTAATCGCGGTCAGCGGACGGGCGCTGCCCGTGAGTTCCTGACCTACAGCGACACCAATACTTTTGGTGCCGAAGTCAAAACCTAACAGAGTCTGAGTTGACATCAGGCGTGTCCCGCGTCGCTGGCCATGTTGTGAATATCGACGCCAATACTGCGCGCCGCTTCGCGCCAGCGCTCTGAAATCGGCGTCTGGAACAGGATGTTGCTGTTAGCTGGTGTGGTCAGCCAGGCATTTTCCATCAGCTCATTTTCCAGCTGATCTTTTTCCCAGGCACAATAGCCCAGTGCGACCAGCACATTGGTGGGCTGAGACGCGGTGCCGATCGACTCCAGTACGTCACGGGATGTGGTGATAATCGTGTTATCTGAGACACGGATGCTGGAGGTAAACGTGCGTTGTGCTGAGTGCAGGATAAAGCCACGATCTTCTGCCAGAGGACCGCCGGTAAACACCGGTTTATCCAGCCTGATGGCCGGGTCGCGATCGGCAGCAGAGATTTTCAGCTTCTTCAGAATGCCTTCAACCGTCAGGTTTTCCATGGGTTTATTGATGATCAGTCCCATTGCACCCTCTTCGTTATGTTCGCAGAGATAGACCACGGAACGCTTGAAGAAAGGATCCTGCAATGAAGGCATGGCAATCAAAAAGTGATGTTGTAAATTCATTCTCACACGATGTACCAAAAAAATAACCGGCACGCGACAACCGCACCGGTATTGGGTTGATCACGGAGCCACGCCCCGGCTTCTTGCTCAGCCCAGGCGCTTCTCAATGGCATCCATCAACATGCCGGTGATGGAGATCGGGAACGCAGCCTCGATTTCACGAATGCAGGTTGGGCTGGTCACGTTAACTTCAGTCAGTTTATCACCGATGATGTCGAGACCGACAAAAATCAGTCCTTTTGCTTTCAGTGTCGGGCCAACACGGCGCGCAATTTCCCAGTCGCTTTCGCTCAGCGGACGCGCTTCACCGCGACCACCGGCGGCGAGGTTGCCACGCGTTTCACCGCCCTGCGGGATACGTGCCAGGCAGTAAGGCACCGGTTCGCCATCCACAACCAGCACGCGTTTGTCGCCCTCTTTGATCGCCGCAATGTAGCTCTGCGCCATGCAGAAACGGCTCTCATGCTCGGTCAGGGTTTCGGTAATCACACCAAAGTTAGGATCGTCTTTCTTCACGCGGAAGATAGACGCGCCACCCATGCCATCCAGCGGCTTCATAATGATGTCGCCATGCTCCTGCCAGAAGTCACGCAGCTGCGCTTTGCTGCGGGTCACCAGGGTGTCAGGCGTAAACTCGGCAAACCAGGCGGTGTAGAGCTTTTCGTTGCAGTCACGCAGGCTCTGTGGTTTGTTCACGATCAGCGTGCCCAGCTCTTCTGCGCGCTCCAGAATGTAGGTCGCATAGATGAACTCGGTGTCGAATGGCGGATCTTTGCGCATCAGCACCACGTTCAGGTCAGCCAGCGGGATCACCTGCTCGCTGCCGAACTTATACCAGTTGTCAGGGTTCTGCTCGACGGTCAGCAGACGAGTGCGGGCAGACGCCACGCCACCGCGCATGGAGAGATCGTGCATCTCCATGTAGTGAATTTCGTAACCACGGCGCTGTGCTTCCAGCAGCATAGCGAAGCTGGAATCTTTTTTAATATTGATGGACGAAATAGGGTCCATCACGATGCCAAGTTTAATCATTATTATCTCCTCGGTGAGGCGGCATTTACCGCCTCGTCTGATTCGGTCTGCAGTGGGCCGATCGGTCAGGACATCATGCCTGCGCTCTTTCCGTTGAAAGTATCGCTTAACCCAGGTCGCCAAACCTCACCTGAAGTGCCGTAATGGCCGTCAGCGCAGTGGTTTCGGTTCGCAATACCCGTGGGCCAAGCAGAATGTCAGTAAAATCGTGCTGCGCCGTCATCGCAATCTCGTCCGCAGACAAACCGCCTTCAGGACCAATCAGCAGTCGTACCCGCTCAACAGGCTGTGGCAGCGTGTTGATGCTGTGGCTGGCGCGCGGATGCAGGTTGAGCTTCAGACCGCTGTCAGTCTCTGCACACCAGGCTTCCAGCGTCATCGCTTCACGAATCTCCGGCACGCGATTACGGCCGCACTGCTCGCAGGCGGCAATAGCAATTTTCTGCCACTGCTGGATCTTCTTCGCCAGACGTTCAGCATCAAGCTTTACGCCACAGCGCTCGGAAAACAAAGGTGTAATGACATTCACGCCCAGTTCGATCGATTTCTGGATAGTGAATTCCATTTTTTCACCGCGCGACATCACCTGACCTAAATGCAGATGCAATGGTGACTCACGATCGTCCGGCTGGCTCTCTGTGACCGATACTTTTACACGCTTTTTATCAACATGCGTGATCTCTGCTGCAAAAGTCAGATTAGTGCCATCAAAGAGTTCCAGACGCTGACCTGCCGTCATCCGGAGTACCCGGCCCACATGATTGGATGCATCTTCATCCAGGGTAATTTCACTGCCGATGTCTAAGGCTTCGGCGTGATAGATGCGAGGTATGCGCATAAGGTTCCTGAAACCGGACGCCGCGCTGCAGCGGCGTCATGGGAAAAAAAGCTAGTGTAGGGCAGGGGTTTTAGCGCTGGCAAGCCTGCTGCACATAAGGATTGTGATTGCCCTGAACCTTTGCAATGCGCTGGTCGCGTTCGCACTCCCATTTTGTGACAGGATAGAGCTTGTCCCAGGCGGTAAACAGCTGCGTCTGCTGGCGCGAAATGCGCAGATGATACTGGTCGCGCATGTAAAAGTAGGTACGGGCAATGGCACCGCGCGCCCGCGCGGGTGGCTCCGCCTGTTTAAGTTTGAAATCGATCTTCATCTCACACTGGCCGTACTGCTTCTCGCTGCCGTTCCATTGACTGTAGGCGAAGTTACCACGGTCGCCATTCACTTCACCCACTGCGGGCTGAAGGTTATGCAAATCAGTTTCGATGCGGCGATAGTCGGGGTCCTTGCTGCAGTTTTTGCGGCCACCGTCCTGCCAGCACTGGCGCTGATGACCAAACTCCCAGGCCGGCATCACATGTTCCCACTCAATGCGCCCGGCGCGATTGGCGTTCTTGCGCACCTGATAGCCACAGCTGTTGAGATCGGGAATGCCCTTCTTGCCCTGCCACTGAATCTTACAGCCACAGTAGAATGAACCCGGTGCATCGGCGTTAATCGCCGCCGCAAAGGTTTTGGCCTGCTGGAAGTTATTTTGATGATAGTTATTCAGATTAAGGGCGTCAGCGGCAGGTGCAAACAGCAGCGCCACCGCCAGACTTAGTATGCGAGACATATTCCGGATTTCTTCCTGGTACGAAAAAGGGCGGCAGGTTAACAGAATGCGGAATAGGGCGGAATGGGGATTGTTCTCAGGAAGCGACAAACTCGCCTGCGACCAGCAGGCTGCCACAGTGCACGCAGCGATATTCACTCTCTTTGCGCAGAACACGATTGTGGCGGCGAACCGTCAGCTGATGCTGCTGGCACTGACAGCGGTAAGCAAAGGTGTTACTGCGCACGGAGGCGATCTCAAACTGATGGGTGCGGCGTGCCGGCACCCCCAGCACCTGCTCCATCATCCACTTCCACTCTTTGCCGTGCGGTGCGACGCGGCCAAACTGTTTCCACACCAGCAGATGCGCCAGCTCATGCGGCACCACTTCATCGATAAACGCCTGCTGGTTTTCCAGCAGCAGCACCGGATTGATGCGGATCTCCCAGGCGTTAAGCCAGGCAGTGCCCGCCGCCGTACCGCGTTGCTGGTAGAGCAACTTCGGTTCCGGATAATGGGTTTTCAGGGCCTGATTTGCACGCTCAAGTGATTTGCGCAGTGAGCGCATCACGGCCTGCTGCAGGGCAATGGGAAGACGAGGTGTTTTCATGGCGCTCAGAATAATCGCCGTCGCCCTGGAACTCAATGTTACCCGCAAAAACGACAGCGCAGCGACTATACTCATCCGCCAGTTTCAATCCATACGATCCAGCGCGGTGGTGTGGCACGGCGAGCCCCTGCGATGAGTTAAAATTCTGGATTAAATATTGTTACGGTCTTTTTTAGAATATCCTGTTGATAATGTTCACTGCAGAGTGAATGGATCAGAAGCGGAAGGCACAGTGTACGGACAACGCAATGAAAAATAATAACATCAGGAAACAGCGTATTGTGCTGGTTACCGATCTCATGGCTGGCCGCGGCGGTATGGAGAATGTGACCTGCCAGCTGATTACCGCCCTGAATGCGGAACCCGGAACGGAAGCGGGGCTGTTTATTATCAACAGCGGAGAGGAGAGCCTCTCCCGTGCCTGGACTGCCAACGCCGTTTTATCAGAGAGCGTCTGCACGCTGCGGAATAAGAAAATAAAAAATCTTATTCATACGCTGAGAATGGCCGCCTTTTTTCGTCGCTATCAGCCCGACCATGTCCTGACCCTCAATACCATTCCCTGTCTGATGACGCGCCGGGCCATTACGCTCTCAGGACGCAAAATCGTGTTGTCGAGCTGGATGCACCTGCCACCGCGGGAGCGCTATCGTCCCCACTATCTGCTGCGGGCCGATCACCATTTTGCTATCAGTAAGCAGATCAAAGAGCAACTGGTGGAGTTGGGCGCATCCGCCACTGACGTTGACGTCATCTATAACCCGATCCGGCGTAATGACGTGGTTATCGGCAGGCCGCAGGGGCTGAAGTTTCTCTATATCGGTCGCGTCCATTTTCAGCGGCAGAAACAGCTTAAAGATCTGTTTGATGCGTTAAAGCATCTGGATGCGCCATGGACGCTGGAGATTGTGGGTGACGGAGAAGATCTGATGCAGTGTCAGCACTACGTGGCGCAACTCGGCATTCAGGATCGCATCACCTGGCATGGCTGGCAGGAGAATGCCTGGGAGTATGTTATCCGCCATATCAGGCAGGTTACCTGTCTGATCATGACCTCGAACTTTGAAGGCTTCCCGCTGATCCTGCTGGAGGCGATGTCACGGGGTGTCTACTGCGTCTCATCCGACTGCATCAGCGGCCCGTCAGAGATTATTCAAAACGGTCTCAATGGTCAGCTCTACCCCACTAATGACAGCATGGCGCTGTCCGCTATTCTCAACGCGATGAGCCGGGATTTCCACTTTCCCGATCATCAGGCTATTAAAGCGAGCATCACCGGTTTTTATGAGGAAAATTATATGAAGCACCTGATGAGTGCGTTTAACCGTCTGACTGAGGTTAAGCATGACGAATAAAAGCAGTCGTAATGGATTAACGTTAATGGTTAATGCTTCAGTTATTGCGCTCTGTCTGGCGTTGTCACTGAATATGTTTGTTTCCGGCCTGCCGCAAAAAATATTTTATCTGGTCTCTTACCTCTCCGTCGCGTCTGTGTTGTATGGCCTGGTGCGCAGGCGAGTGGCGTTTAAAGAGAACGGTTTTTATGTCGTCCTGTTTGCTGTGCTGATTTTCTTTGCTCTGATCCGTCTGTTCTGGGCGATACACACAAAGGGGCTTGAGACCGCACCTTCAAACGATGCCATCACCAATATCGGCAACTATCTGCTGGGGGCGAAGCGGCTGTTGCTGGGAGCCTTTGTGCTGCTCAGTCTGGCGATTTATGGCAACCGGGTCTCTGCAACCACGCTGCGCATTGGAAAAGTGTTAATTCTGGTCGGTCTGCTGATTACGCTGGGCTTTGGTATTCATGAGCATCTTTATACCGAGAATATCCGCATCAAGCTCACCACCGAAGCGGCCTCGATGTCCTCCTACATGATTCTGTTTATCTACTGCGCCTGGCTGTGGCTGAGTCGTTACGAGACGCACGCATACTGGAAGATTGCCGATATCGCTGTGCTGGCTGTGACTTTTGCCTTGCTCTGCCTGTGCGGCACCCGCGTAACGCTGATTGCGCTGATTGCCGTGGGGCTGCTGTTCCTGTTGCAGACCTGGCGGCTGTCGCTGCTGACCAACTGGCGAATCAGCGCATTGCTGGTGGGCGTGCTGGCGGTGCTGATCCTGATGACCAGTAACCGCTGGGCAGAAGGGATGCAGGACATTGAGAACTACGGATCAAACAGCTCGACCTCGCTGGGTGCGCGTGTGGCTATCTGGGGCGGGGCAGTTAACTTTATTGAGCATCATGGCGGTTTTGCCACGCCGGATGCGCGCACTACCGAGGCGCGTCAGTTCATCATGGCGCACTATCCGCTTAATGTTGAAGGCTACACCAACGTTAAATACAACATGCACAATGAGTTTCTGGAAGTGACGACGCTGCAGGGCTGGCTGGGCGCGCTGTCGCTGGCGCTGCTCTATCTGGCTGTGCTTAGCGGCGTGCTGAAGAAGTGCAATCTGCGCGGCGTGACGCTGCCGATGCTGGCACTGTTTATCTGCGGATTGACCGATTCGGTACTGCCGTATAATCAGACAGCGACTATTTTCATTATGGCGCTGGCACTCTGCTGCATACGGCAGCCATTGCCGGCAGGCCGAATTAACACGCTTTAATCATGCATTGAACACATAAAAACGGCGGGGTTTCCAGAGAAACCCCGCCGTTTTTTTACCGCATTTTTTATCGGGTAATATTAGTCACGTGAACCGATGTCGCGCAGTTTCTTACCTGCCATCAGGTTACGTTCGATGTGTTCCAGCGAGACGTTTTTGGTCTCAGGAATCAGCATCAGCGTCAGCAGAATGAAGAACAGGTTAAGCAGTGCGTAGACCCAGAAGGTGTTTGCGTTGCCCAGCGTATTCAGCATCGTCAGGAAGGTGGCGCCCACGATCATGTTTGCGATCCAGTTGGTGGTCGTGGAAACCGTGATACCGAAATCGCGGCCTTTTAGCGGCTGAATTTCGGAACAGAGCACCCAGATCAACGGACCGGCTGACATTGCAAAACCAACGATAAACATCAGCAGCATACCGACCGCGAAGTACTGCGCGCCCGCGGAGTGAATGCCAAAGTGCAGCATCGTACCCAGCACGCCCATACCGGCTGCCATCACCATAAAGCCCAGAATCAGCGTAGGTTTACGGCCCCAGCGATCCACCAGGCCAATGGCGATGAAGGTGGCCAGTACGTTGACCAGACCTACAATCACCGTGCCCCACATCTGCTGGGTGGTGTTAGTGAAGCCCGCGATTTCAAAGATTTTCGGCGCGTAATACATGATGACGTTCATGCCGGTAAACTGCTGCATGACCTGCAACAGGATGCCCAGATAGACCGCACGACGGAAATGGCTGCTGCTGGTGAACAGACCCCAGCCAGACTGTTTGATCTTCAGGCTTTCACGAATCTCTTCCAGCTCACGTTTTGCCTGCTCACTGGTGTCACGCAGACGATCCAGCACGCGTTGTGCATCACGGAAGTTGCCTCGCGCCGCCAGCCAGCGTGGGCTGTTTGGCAGGAAGAAAACGCCGATCAGCAACAGCAGAGCCGGAATAGTGATGATGCCCAGCATCCAGCGCCAGTTGCCGGTAAAGCTGAAGGCGGTATCGGAAAGGTAAGCACCCAGAATACCGATGGTGATCATCAGCTGGTAAAGCGAAATCATACTGCCGCGAATTTTTTCCGGCGCGATCTCAGAAAGATAAAGCGGGGCGGTATAAGAGGCAATACCGACGGCCAGGCCCAGCAGAACGCGGGCGCTGATCAGCATTTCCGGGTTTGGCGACATCGCTGACCAGAGGGAACCGATAACGAACAGAATCGCACCGGCCATCAGGCTTTTTTTACGGCCCAGGCGGGATGACATCCAGCCGCTGCCGATAGCACCGACCGCCGCACCAAACATCATGGAACTGACGATCCACTCCTGCTGATGGGGGGTAACATTAAAGTCCTTTGCGATAAATGGCAGGGCACCGGCGATAACGCCGATATCCAGACCGAACAGCAGTCCCGCAAGGGCCGCCAGAAAGCAGACAAATAAGGTCATTGCCTTATTTGAAGTTCTGCTTTTGTGTGTATTGCCAGGCATGGAAGCCTCCAGGTTTATCCATCATTGTTTTTATCAATGTTAAAAAACCTTTTGCGAGAAAAAAGTGAGGCTGATCACATCAGTGTAATCGCTTACACACGCTGAAACCCTGAAATTCAGCATATTTTTCCCGGAAAGATTAATTAACCAGTGAGGTATAGCACTCATTAAGTTTCTGACAATGCTCTATTTAGTGGCTATCAGACGACGCTGAAAATAACGCATTTTCAGCATAATAACTACGTGCGTTAATTCCTAAATATCAGAAAAACAAAGCATTTCAATTTGTAATCGTTAACATTTTGTCGTCAGAAAAAGCGAAAGGAAGTGTAGCTGAGAATGAAAATTTTGCTGAAGAGTGAAAGAGATGCCGGGCAGATTTGTTTCTTTAACGTCTGACGGTTGCCAGTTACTGTACGGATAGAGCATTCAGCCTGCAGGCGTAAGAAAGCATTCTCTGGTCAGCAGTGGGGCAGAAAAGGCGATAAAAAACCCCGCCGCAGGGGCAGGGTTTTCATCAGCCGTCGCTGAACTTACAGGCCAGCTGCTTCACGCAGCAGAGCCGCTTTGTCGGTTTTTTCCCATGGGAAATGTTCGCGACCAAAGTGACCGTAAGCCGCGGTCTCTTTATAGATTGGGTGCAGCAGATCAAGCATCTGAATCAGACCGTATGGACGCAGGTCGAAGAACTCGCGTACCAGCAGCGTCAACTGTTCGGTAGAGATTTTCTCAGTGCCGAAAGTTTCCACCATGATGGATGTCGGTTCAGCCACGCCGATTGCATAGGAAACCTGGATTTCACAACGGTCAGCCAGACCCGCCGCCACAATGTTTTTCGCCACGTAACGCGCTGCATAGGCTGCAGAGCGGTCAACTTTTGATGGATCTTTACCCGAGAACGCACCGCCACCGTGACGCGCCATGCCGCCGTAGGTGTCCACGATGATTTTACGACCGGTCAGACCGCAATCGCCCATCGGGCCGCCGATCACAAAGCGACCGGTTGGGTTGATGTGATATTTGGTTGAGGCGCTCAGCCATTCTGCTGGCAGAACCGGCTTGATGATCTCTTCCATCACCGCTTCCTGCAGATCGTTCTGGCTGATGGATTCCGCATGCTGGGTAGAGAGCACGACGGCATCAATGCCGACGATTTTGCCATTGTCATACTGGAAAGTGACCTGGCTCTTGGCATCCGGACGCAGCCACGGCAGCGTGCCGTTTTTACGCACTTCAGCCTGACGCTGTACCAGACGGTGCGCATAGGTCACCGGCGCAGGCATCAGTACGTCTGTTTCGTTAGTAGCGTAGCCGAACATCAGGCCCTGATCGCCCGCGCCCTGTTCCAGCGGATCGGTGCGGTCAACGCCCTGGTTGATATCCTGAGACTGTTTACCAATCGCGCTTAACACGGCGCAGGAGTTGGCATCAAAGCCCATATCGGAATGAACATAGCCGATTTCACGTACGGTCTTGCGGGTGATCTCTTCGATATCAACCCAGGCGCTGGTGGTGATTTCACCGCCAACCAGCACCATACCGGTTTTAACGTAAGTTTCGCAGGCCACGCGCGCTTTCGGATCCTGTTCAAGGATCGCATCCAGCACAGCATCGGAGATCTGGTCGGCGATTTTATCGGGATGTCCTTCTGATACGGACTCGGACGTAAAAAGGTGTTTAGCCATTCTGTTCTTTACCTTAAATATGGTTTGAGTACGACTGCATAGCGCCAGTGAGGTTGTCTGACCTGACGCCCCTTCAGGCAAAGCCGCGAGCAGTGAGGTTGTGTCAGCACAGCGGGCCAACACCGCCTGGATAGTAACCTGTTTAGATGGAAAACCATCTGGACGGCTATTTTAGGATAGAGGGGAAACCAATTACCAGCCCTTTTTCTGTTTCAGCATTTAACCTGTTATCGTTATCGACATAATTTGCTGACACTTCACGCAATTCCCGGATAATCTTTTTGCATTTTAGGACTGTAAACTGTATAAAACGCCGCTGCTCCAGGAGCAGCAGCAAGAATGACGCCACTATCTGCGTCGCGCCTGTCGGACTCTGATCTGGCTTTCACCCAGGTTGTTTTCCATGTGCCCTGGCATATGTGGAGGTGATACAAGTAATGAACCACGCTTTTTCTTTTTCCGGTTCTCTGCGCTGCGGCGTGGCGCTGGCTCTCTCCTGCTTCCCATCTGTTACTCTTTTCTGCCGGCACTCTGTGCGATGCGGTAATTTTACCGACACAGGCGCCGACTAATCTCTATCTCTGCCCGATCGGTTTCGTCTCTTCTCTGCACCCGCGCAGCGGAACGACGCAGATTATCCATGGTCAATAGTGATCGGTTAAATGTTCTCTGTTTCAACGGAGATGGCCAGGGTGTTTTACACTTAACTCTCATGCGTGAATCACGCTGACGGCAATGTCAGGTGAACAGGACAGTGCATTTAATGTGGCAACAGGTTTTCAGATTAGCGGCCATAAAGCCGGTTAACAGTTCTATCTTTCAACGAAAAATTGAGGTTCGCGATGTCTGACGACATGAAGAATATCAAAGGTTCGTCAGCTGGCGAACAGGGTACACTCCGCTCCATGCAGGAGGTTGCAATGAACGATCAGGATGCGAGCAAAATGTTGCGTACGTACAACATCGCCTGGTGGGGCAACAACTATTACGACGTTAACGAACTGGGCCACATCAGTGTCTGCCCCGATCCGGATCGTCCGGATGTGCGCGTTGATTTAGCCCGCCTGGTGAAAGAGCGCGAAGCACAGGGCCAGCGTCTGCCCGCCTTGTTCTGCTTCCCGCAGATCCTGCAGCATCGTCTGCGTTCGATTAACGCCGCCTTTAAGCGTGCGCGCGAATCTTACGGTTACAAAGGCGACTACTTCCTGGTTTACCCGATCAAAGTTAACCAGCACAAACGCGTCATCGAATCGCTGATTCACTCTGGGGAACCGCTGGGACTGGAAGCAGGTTCGAAAGCAGAGCTGATGGCGGTGCTGGCGCACGCCGGTCAGACCCGTTCAGTGATCGTCTGTAACGGCTATAAAGACCGCGAATATATTCGTCTGGCGCTGATCGGCGAGAAGATGGGCCACAAGGTCTATCTGGTGCTGGAGAAGATGACAGAAGTACGGCTGGTACTGGAAGAAGCAGAACGTCTGAATGTGGTGCCGCGTCTCGGTATCCGTGCACGTCTGGCTTCGCAGGGCTCCGGTAAATGGCAGTCGAGCGGCGGCGAAAAGTCGAAGTTTGGCCTGTCCGCGACGCAGGTGCTGAAGCTGGTTGAGATCATGCGCGAAGCGGGTCGCATCGACAGCCTGCAGCTGCTGCACTTCCATCTGGGTTCGCAGATGTCCAACATTCGCGACATCGCCACCGGTGTGCGCGAGTCGGCGCGCTTCTACGTCGAACTGGCGAAGCTGGGCGTCAACATCAAATGTTTCGACGTCGGCGGCGGTCTGGGCGTCGATTACGAAGGCACACGATCGCAGTCTGACTGCTCGGTCAACTATGGCCTGAATGAGTACGCCAACAATGTGATTTGGGCGATTGGTGCGGCCTGTGATGAGCACGATCTGGACCATCCGACGGTGATCACCGAGTCGGGTCGTGCCGTGACTGCGCATCACACGGTGCTGGTTTCCAACATCATCGGTGTGGAGCGTAACGAGTTCAGCGAACCCGAAACGCCGGATGCGGATGCGCCGCGCCCGATCCTCAGCATGTGGGAAACCTGGCAGGAGATGCACGAGCCGGACACCCGTCGTTCGCTGCGTGAATGGCTGCATGACAGCCAGATGGATTTGTCTGATATCCACACCGGCTACGCGTCCGGTACTTACAATCTCAAACAGCGTTCATGGGCTGAGCAGCTCTATCTGAGCATCTGCCATTACATTCAGCAGCATCTGGATCCCAGCAACCGTGCGCACCGTCCGATCATCGATGAACTGCAGGAGCGGATGGCGGATAAGATCTATGTTAACTTCTCGCTGTTCCAGTCTATGCCGGATGCGTGGGGTATCGATCAGCTGTTCCCGGTTCTGCCGCTGGAAGGGCTGAACAAGAAGCCAGAGCGTCGTGCCGTGCTGCTCGACATCACCTGTGACTCTGATGGCACCATCGATCACTACGTCGATGGCGACGGTATCGCGACCACCATGCCGATGCCGCAATATGACGTTGATAACCCGCCGATGTTAGGCTTCTTTATGGTTGGGGCTTATCAGGAAATCCTGGGCAACATGCACAATCTGTTCGGTGACACCGAAGCGGTGGATGTTTACGCACGCGAAAATGGCGAAGTGGAAGTGCAGCTTTCGGATGAAGGTGACACCGTGGCTGACATGCTGCGTTACGTGCAGCTTGACCCTAACGAGCTGATGGCGCTGTTCCGCAATCAGGTGCAGGCGTCCGATCTCGACGACGAGCTGCGCGGGCAGTTCCTGGAAGAGTTTGAGAGCGGCCTCTACGGATATACCTATTTAGAAGATGAGTAATCGGCCCCGGCAGCCCGCAATCGCATATTGCAGTTGCCGTTAACTATGTCGATAATCTGAACCACTCAATCCCTTCCTCGTCGGGCCTAACGACGCGGAGGGGATTTTTTTTCATCTCAACCTTAATGGCTTGCGGGCCAGGCCCGACTTACGCATATAGAGAGAGCAATTATGTATAACACGCTTGGCAATCAGTACGACAACTCCCTGGTTTCTAACGCCTTTGGCTTCATGCGTTTTCCGCTGAATTTCCAGCCTTACGACAGCGACGCCGAGTGGGTTATCACCGGCGTGCCGTTTGATGCCGCCACTTCCGGTCGTCCGGGCAGCCGCATGGGGCCGGGCGCAATCCGTCAGATCTCTACTAATCTGGCCTGGGAAGGCTGCCGCTGGCCGTGGGATTTCGACCTGCGTCAGCGCCTGAACGTCGTCGACTGTGGCGATCTGGTTTACGCCTTCGGCGATTCGCAGGACCTCTCTGACAAGTTACAGGCCCATGCTGAAAAACTGCTGGCCAATGGCAAGCGCATGATGACCTTTGGCGGTGACCACTACGTCACGCTGCCCCTGCTGCGCGCTCATGCAAAACATTTCGGCAAGATGGCGCTGGTGCACTTTGATGCCCATACTGACACCTACTCCAACGGCCCGACCTTTGACCACGGCACCATGTTCTTTACCGCGCCGAAAGAGGGTCTGATCGATCCACAGCACTCGGTGCAGATCGGTATCCGTACCGAGTTCGACAGGAGCCTGGGCTTCAACGTGCTGGATGCGGCGCAGGTCAATGACCGCAGCGTTGACGATATCCTCGCCGAAGTAAAACGCACCGTTGGCGATCTGCCGGTTTACCTGACCTTCGATATCGACTGTCTGGACCCGGCCCATGCGCCTGGCACCGGCACACCGGTCATAGGCGGCCTGACCACCGATAAAGCGACCAAGCTGATTCGTGGTCTGCAGGGCATGAACATTGTCGGCATGGATCTGGTGGAAGTGGCACCGGGTTACGATCACGCTGATCTGACAGCACTGGCGGCGGCGACGCTGGTACTGGATATGCTGCATGTTCAGGCCGTGAACAAAGGCTAATCCCGACCTCAGCCTGCCGGGTCAATCCGGCAGGCTTTGCGCCGCCACCTGAAGCGGCGTAGTGCCAGTAACGATTTCCATCCGCTTTTGCCCTCCAGATTCTTTCCCCTTGTGACACCGCACGCGCCTCAGGCGTAACTACGCATCAGCAACTAAACTGACTGATATCAATTCTCAATGTGGAGGCAATTATGGGCTTTCTGGATGAACTGGCGGGAGCGCTGCAAGGCAACCAGAGTGACGGACATCTGCCTGGACAGCTGCAGGCGGTCTGGCACTGGGTACAGGAGCAGGGTGGCATCGAAGTGCTGCTGCAAAAATTCCAGCAGGGCGGGCTGGGTGAGGTGTTTGGTTCATGGATCGGCACAGGGACAAATCAGCCGGTAGAACACAGCGACATCCACTCGGCGTTTGGTGAGGCGGAACTGCAGTCACTGGCGGATAAGCTGGGAACCGACGTGAAGGGCGCAGCGGGCACGCTGGCAGTTATCCTGCCGCAGCTGATCGATAAGATGTCACCTCAGGGGCACATGGATGAAGCATCGCTGCACGAGAACAAACTCGATTTAGGTTCGATGGTGGATCAGATCTTCAGGCGTTAGGTCAGAGATACGGACGTGACACGCTCTGCAGGCGCATGCACCGCGCATGCGCCTGACGTCTGTATTACTTCGCGTCAGCAGCAATGCGCTCACGGATGTGCTCGGCGCGTGCTTCAGAAGCAGGGTGCGAGTCAAACATTGAGCTCTGACGTCCCTGTTCCAGTTTCGCCAGTTTCTCGAAGCTGGTCACCAGACCTTCCGGATTGATATTGCGCTTCTTCATCAAATCGTAGGAGTAGTCATCCGCCTGCGATTCCTGCGTCTGGGAGAACTGCGCATTAACCAGTTTTTCACCCATTTCACCCAGCTGCGACTGCGACAGTGAACCGATCACGCCGCCCACCGAGGCTGCTGCCGTGCGGGCTGCGGTCGTGGCATATGCCAGCTGCATTGCCTTGCGCGTATGACCTAACGCCACGTGACCCATCTCATGGCCCAGGACGCCTTCCACTTCATTGTCGGTCATCATATCCATCAGGCCGCTGTAAACGCGGATACAGCCGTTCGCCATCGCCCAGGCGTTGACATCTTTTGTCTGATAAACCTTGTAGTTAGCCGGCACGCCATTGATGTTGTCGCCCAGCGCGGCTGCGATCTTGTTCAGGCGCTGCTGATACTCACTGTTAGCAGGCGCAACCTGATTATCTTTGTCCATCTGCTCACAGGATTTATCGCTCAGCTGCTTAACCTGATCGTCGCTCAGGGTGTACGCCTGAAACGCCTGCGCGCCCGACTGCATCAGTCCATTATTGTCTAAACCCTGACAGCCGCTGAGCAGCGTTGCCAGCCCAAGCGCTAACACCGTTTTCTGGATTCTCATGCTCTATCCCATTCATAACAAGGTAAGAAAAACAAACACCTGAAACTCAGTCAGGTGAATAAACGATTTGGTTATAGCGTGCCAGTCTGCACTTTGCTAGCAGAGTTGGCCGGAAAAGCCATACGAAGCGGTTACATTTAGCGTTTTACAACATGTACTTTTGACCCGATTTTCATGTACATTGTTGAGCAACTTTTTCCTTGTTTTGCCCACTAACTCATTAATAACAATAAGTTAAGGTGCGAAGCATTAATCCGACCTGGAGTAGAAAATGCCCTCTCGTAAAGAGCTTGCCAACGCCATTCGTGCGTTAAGTATGGATGCAGTACAGAAAGCGAAATCGGGACATCCGGGTGCCCCAATGGGCATGGCGGACATCGCTGAAGTACTCTGGCGCGGCTACCTGAACCACAATCCAACCAACCCGCTGTGGGCTGATCGCGACCGTTTCGTGCTCTCTAACGGTCACGGCTCCATGCTGATCTACAGCCTGCTGCACCTGACCGGCTACGATCTGCCACTGAGCGAACTGGAAAACTTCCGCCAGCTGCACTCAAAAACTCCAGGTCACCCGGAATATGGCTACACCGTGGGCGTTGAAACCACCACAGGTCCGCTGGGGCAGGGCATCGCGAACGCAGTTGGCTTCGCCATTGCAGAACGCACGCTGGCCGCACAGTTCAACCGTCCGGGTCATGACATCGTAGACCACAACACATATGTCTTCATGGGTGATGGCTGCATGATGGAAGGCATTTCGCACGAAGTCTGCTCACTGGCCGGTACGCTGAAGCTGGGCAAACTGGTTGCGTTTTATGATGACAATGGCATCTCCATCGACGGCCACATTGATGGCTGGTTCACCGATGACACCGCGAAGCGCTTTGAAGCGTACGGCTGGCACGTGGTGCGCGGCGTTGATGGTCACGATGCGGATGCGATTGCTAAAGCGATCGACGAAGCGAAAAGCGTCAGTGACAAGCCTTCACTGCTGATGTGCAAAACCGTTATCGGCTTTGGTTCACCGAACAAAGCGGGCACGCATGATTCACACGGCGCACCGCTGGGTGATGATGAAGTGGCACTGACCCGCAAACAGTTGGGCTGGAACCACGCACCTTTCGTTATTCCTTCTGACATTTACGCAGAGTGGGACGCGAAAGAAGCGGGCCAGGCAAAAGAGTCTGCATGGGATGAGAAATTCGCTGCGTATGCGCAGGCACATCCTGAACTGGCTGCCGAGTTCAAACGTCGCGTCAGCAACGAACTGCCCGCTAACTGGCAGGAAGAGTCGCAGAAGTTCGTTGAGCAGCTGCAGGCGAACCCGGCGAAGATCGCCAGCCGTAAAGCCTCACAGAACGCTATCGAAGCCTTTGGTAAAATTCTGCCGGAATACCTGGGCGGCTCAGCCGACCTGGCACCGAGCAACCTGACTATCTGGTCTGGCTCTAAGCCAATCAACGAAGATGCAGCGGGTAACTACATCCATTACGGCGTGCGCGAGTTCGGTATGACCGCTATCGCTAACGGCCTGGCGCTGCATGGCGGCTTCCTGCCGTACACCGCCACCTTCCTGATGTTCGTTGAATATGCGCGTAATGCAGCGCGTATGGCGGCACTGATGAAGATCCGTCAGATCATGGTCTACACCCACGACTCTATCGGTCTGGGCGAAGATGGCCCGACGCACCAGCCGGTTGAACAGATGGCGAGCCTGCGTACCACGCCAAATATGAGCCTGTGGCGTCCCTGTGACCAGGTTGAATCTGCCGTGGCGTGGAAATATGCCATCGAACGTAAAGATGGCCCGACGGCACTGATCTTCTCTCGTCAGAACCTTGCACAGCAGGAACGTGACGCTGTACAGCTGGCTAACGTGGCACGTGGCGGTTATGTGCTGAAAGATTGCGACGACACCCCTGAGCTGATCCTGATCGCCACCGGTTCAGAAGTTGAACTGGCTGTCGGTGCCTGGGACAAACTTACCAGCGAAGGCCGCAAAGTGCGCGTGGTCTCTATGCCGTCAACGGATGCTTTCGACAAGCAGAGCGATGAGTACCGCGAATCTGTACTGCCGAAAGCGGTCAGCGCGCGTGTCGCTATCGAAGCGGGCATCGCGGATTACTGGTTCAAATACACCGGCCTGAACGGCACTATCGTGGGTATGACCAGCTTCGGCGAATCTGCACCTGCGGATCAGCTGTTTGAACTGTTTGGCTTCACCGTCGACAACGTGGTCGCGAAAGCGAAAGTGCTGCTGGCGTAAAAAACCGGCCAGACGGGTCTGTTCCCGTCTGGCAGTAAAAGAACAGGGGCGAAATTTTCGTCCCTGTATATATTATTCCTCCAGTAATAACTGACTATGGCCCGAATTTGTGACGTAGATCCAAATTTAAGCAGTCAGATTGATCACAGTCATTCCTGTTATTCCTTCCTTCTATTATTGTGGCTGAACCGTTTCAGTCGCTGTGCATACCGCGCTGATTTCGGACAATGCCGGGTAAGAATCTCCTGTACAAAATGCAGTGAAACGCTCAGGCTAACGGCACGTTTTTTTCAGTCTGACGTGGCAGGAGAGAAATGACGGTACGGGTAGCGATAAATGGTTTTGGCCGGATTGGACGCAACGTCCTGCGCGCGCTCTATGAAACGGGCCGGCGTGCAGAGATCACTGTGGTCGCTATTAACGAGCTGGCAGAAGCCACTGGTATGGCGCATCTGCTGAAATACGACACCAGCCATGGCCGTTTTGCTTTCGATGTCCGTCAGGAGCGCGATGTGATGTGGGTGGGGGGGGATACCCTGCGTATTTTGCACCGTGCAGACATTGCCGATTTGCCCTGGCGTGAACTCGACGTGGATGTGGTGCTGGACTGCACCGGCGTCTATGGTTCCCGGGCTGATGGCGAAGCGCATCTGCAGGCTGGCGCTAAAAAAGTGCTTTTCTCTCATCCCGGCGGCAACGATCTCGACGCCACGGTGGTGTATGGCGTTAACCAGCAGGCACTGACCGCCAGCGACCGCATCGTTTCCAATGCCTCCTGTACGACGAACTGCATTATTCCGGTGATTAAGCTGCTGGATGATGCGTTTGGAATCGAATCCGGCACCGTCACGACGATCCACTCGGCGATGCATGATCAGCAGGTGATCGACGCCTATCACAGCGATCTGCGCCGCACACGCGCAGCCAGTCAGTCGATCATCCCGGTAGATACGCGTCTGGCGGCCGGCATTACCCGTATTTTTCCGAAATTCAACGATCGCTTTGAGGCGATAGCCGTTCGCGTCCCGACGATTAACGTGACGGCCATTGATCTCAGCGTTTCTGTGCATAACGCGGTGACAGCGTGTGATGTTAACACCCTGTTGCGAAGCGCGGCAGAAGGGGCATTTCGTGGTATAGTTGACTATACGGAATTACCGTTAGTCTCAGTAGATTTTAACCATGATCCGCACAGTGCCATTGTGGATGGAACACAAACGCGGGTCAGCGGTCAACACCTTATCAAGACCCTGGTCTGGTGTGACAACGAATGGGGCTTTGCTAACCGAATGCTTGATACGACGTTAGCGATGGCCGCAAGCGGTTTCAGGTAAGACGCGGTTTGCGTCTGGCAAAACTTATGAGAATCAACGAGAGGGTTCACCATGTCTGTAATTAAGATGACCGATCTGGATCTGGCTGGCAAACGCGTTCTGATCCGTGCCGATCTGAACGTACCAGTTAAAGAAGGTAAAGTGACGTCTGATGCACGTATCCGTGCTTCTCTGCCAACCATTGAAGCGGCGTTGAAACAGGGCGCGAAAGTAATGGTTACCTCCCACCTGGGTCGTCCGACCGAAGGTGAGTACAACGAAGAGTTCTCGCTGCTGCCTGTAGTTAACTACCTGAAAGAGAAGCTGAGTGGCACCAATGTGACCCTGGCAAAAGATTACCTCGATGGCATTGAAGTCGGCGCTGGCGAACTGGTGGTACTGGAAAACGTTCGCTTCAACAAAGGCGAAAAGAAAGACGACGAAGCGCTGTCTAAAAAATATGCCGCGCTGTGCGACGTTTTCGTGATGGACGCCTTTGGTACTGCGCACCGTGCGCAGGCATCAACCCACGGCGTCGGCAAATTTGCGTCTGTCGCCTGTGCTGGCCCGCTGCTCTCAGCAGAACTGGAAGCGCTGGGCAAAGTCATGAGCAACCCTGAGCGTCCGCTGGTGGCTGTCGTTGGCGGTTCTAAAGTCTCTACCAAATTTGACGTGCTGCAGTCTCTGGTCAAAATCGCGGACACCGTGATTGTGGGCGGCGGCATCGCGAACACCTTCGTGGCTATCGACAACAAAGTCGGTAAATCACTTTATGAGCCAGACTTCGTTGAAGCGGCCAAAGGCCTGCGCGATCAGCACGGTATCCCGGTTCCGACTGACTCACGCGTCGGCACAGAATTCTCTGAAACTGCGCCAGCCACCGTGAAAAAGGTTTCGGAAGTGGCGGATAACGAAGAGATTATGGACTTTGGTGACGAAACCGCACAGGCGATGGCGGCCATCCTGAAGGATGCTAAAACCATCCTGTGGAACGGCCCGGTGGGCGTGTTTGAGTTCCCTAACTTCCGTAAAGGCACCGAGGTCGTGGCGAACGCCATTGCAGACAGCGATGCCTTCTCTGTTGCTGGCGGTGGCGATACCTTAGCGGCTATCGACCTGTTCGGCATTGAAGACAAAATTTCCTACATCTCTACCGGCGGCGGCGCGTTCCTTGAGTTCGTGGAAGGCAAAAAACTGCCTGCAGTTGCTATGCTGGAAGAGCGTGCGAAGCAGTAATCCTTTGGGGGCGATGCCTGGCGGCATCGCCTGAAGTCTTGCCCGTCTGGGCGTTTAAATCGAGGTTCCCGAACGGGAACAACGGTCACGAAACAGGACACAATCATGTCTAAAATTTTTGATTTCGTAAAACCCGGCGTTGTCACTGGTGATGACGTACAGAAGATCTTCAAAGTTGCGAAAGAGAACAAATTCGCACTGCCAGCCGTAAACTGCGTCGGCACCGACTCCATCAATGCTGCACTGGAAGCCGCTGCGAAAGTTAAAGCGCCAATCATCATCCAGTTCTCTAACGGCGGTGCTGCATTTATCGCAGGTAAAGGCTTCAAGACTGATAAGCCACAGGGCGCGGCCATTTTCGGCGCTATTGCGGGTGCACACCATGTTCACCTGATGGCTGAGCAGTATGGCGTGCCGGTTATCCTGCACACTGACCACTGTGCCAAGAAATTGCTGCCATGGATTGACGGTCTGCTGGACGCAGGTGAAGAGTATTTCCAGAAAAACGGTAAACCACTGTTCTCTTCTCACATGATCGACCTGTCAGAAGAGTCCCTGGAAGAGAACATCGAGATCAGCAGCAAATACCTGGCGCGCATGGCGAAACTCGACATGACGCTGGAAATCGAACTGGGCTGCACCGGTGGTGAAGAAGATGGCGTGGATAACAGCCACATGGACGCTTCTGCACTCTACACTCAGCCGGAAGATGTGAACTACGCGTACGAAAAACTGCATGCTATCAGCCCGCGTTTCACCATAGCGGCTTCATTCGGTAACGTACACGGCGTCTACAAGCCAGGTAACGTGAAACTGACCCCAACCATTCTGCGCGATTCGCAGAAATTTGTATGTGAAAAACATGGCCTGCCGCACAACGCGCTGGACTTCGTTTTCCACGGCGGTTCAGGTTCTTCTGCTGCAGAAATCGAAGAGTCTATCAGCTACGGCGTGATCAAGATGAACATCGATACCGACACCCAGTGGGCAACCTGGGACGGCATCCTGCAGTACTACAAAAAGAACGAAGGCTATCTGCAGTCGCAGCTGGGTAACCCGGAAGGCGACGACAAGCCAAACAAAAAATACTACGACCCACGCGTCTGGCTGCGTTCTGCCCAGGCCTCTATGGTCGTGCGTCTGGAGCAGGCTTTCAAAGAGCTTAACGCTGTCGACGTACTGTAACTGACACTCAGTTATCGTACAAAAAAGGCCCGAAAGGGCCTTTTTTTATACATCATTTCTGGAAAATCGGGGTTTAACGCCTGGCAATTTGGCGCTTCAGTTGATAATTGATTACCCTTGGTAGCAGGGTGTCGGATTACATCTGGCAGTTTTTTCATTCCCCGATGGGAATCTAACAACAGGGCTAATAAATGGAAGAGTTACACGTCGTCGACGGCATCAATAACGCAGGCAACTGGCTTATACGCAATCAGGCGCTGATCCTGAGCTATGCCGTCAATATCGTTGCTGCCATCGCCATCATTATTGTCGGGATGATTATCGCCCGTATTATCTCCAACGCGGTCAATCGTCTACTGCTTGCCCGTCATATTGACGCTACGGTAGCAGATTTCCTCTCTGCTCTGGTGCGCTATGGCGTTATCGCGTTTACCATTATCGCAGCCCTGGGACGCATTGGAGTACAGACTGCCTCGGTGATTGCTGTACTGGGTGCTGCTGGTCTGGCAGTTGGTCTGGCCTTACAGGGATCGCTCTCAAATCTGGCCGCAGGCGTCCTGCTGGTCACCTTCCGTCCGTTCCGTACGGGTGAGTTTGTTGATCTGGGCGGTGTGATGGGAACCGTACTGCATGTGCAGATTTTCTCCACCACGCTCCGGACCGGGGATGGCAAAATTGTGGTGGTGCCAAACGGTAAAATCATCAGCGGTAACATCGTTAACTTCTCGCGTGAGCCGGTTCGCCGCAATGAATTTATCATTGGCGTCGCTTATGAAGCGGATGTGGATGAAGTCATTGCCTTACTGCAGCAGGTTGTTGAAGCCGACAGCCGTGTATTAAAAGATAAGGGTATCCAGATCGGTCTTAACGAACTGGCTGCTTCCTCCATGAACTTTGTGGTGCGTTGCTGGAGCAACAGCGGCGACCTGCAGGACGTTTACTGGGATCTGCTTAAGAACTTCAAACGTGCGCTGGATGGCAAAGGAATCGGTATTCCTTATCCGCAGATGGATGTGCATTTACATCGCGTCACACAGTCGGACGCAACCACGCCAGAAACTCAGCCGCAGGCGCAGTAATCGCTCAATGGGCGGCGCCCGTCGCCCATTAATTTTGCTAATAGCAGATTAATTCTTTCCATTTCCGCTAATCATTGCCTCTCTTTATACTTCTTCGCATCTGACGATATGAGGACGTAATTCTGTGATATCTCTCTACTTTCAGGGGCTTGCCCTCGGTGCCGCGCTGATTCTGCCGCTGGGGCCGCAAAACGCATTTGTGATGAATCAGGGTGTTAAACGTCAGTACCATCTGATGACGGCGGCACTCTGCTCGCTGAGCGATATTCTGCTGATCTGCGGCGGCATCTTTGGCGGCAGCGCCTTGCTAAGCCAGTCTCCACTGCTGCTGATGGTCATCACCTGGGCGGGCGTGGCTTTTCTGCTGTGGTATGGCTGGGGTGCGTTGCGCAGTGCTTTTCGCGGTGAGGCTGATCTGACGGATGGTGCGCCGTTAAAGCAGAGCAGGGGACGCATCATTGCGACGCTGCTGGCGGTAACCTGGCTCAATCCGCACGTCTACCTCGACACCTTTGTGGTGCTGGGCAGTCTTGGCGGTCAGTTGCCGACCACCACGGCGCGTCAGTGGTTCGCGCTGGGCACCATCAGTGCGTCGATCCTCTGGTTCTTCGGGCTGGCCCTGCTGGCCGCGTGGCTCTCACCGCGCCTGCGTACCGCGAAAGCCCAGCGCATTATTAACCTGCTGGTGGGCGCGGTGATGTGGTTTATCGCCCTGCAACTGGCGCGCCAGGGTATTGCCGATTTTTGATCCCGGCCCGGATCCGTGGCGGTAATTACCGCACCGCAGGCGAACTTTTGCCATAATGACCACTCAAAGCATGGCGCATACCGATGCGCTGTTGGGCTTCGCCGGTTGGAAGCCGTCATAGTGACCTTTTCAAGGAGGACTTTCATGAAACTGAAAGCATTGGCTCTGGCCGCAATCATGAGCGCCGGGGCATTGCCTGGCGTATACGCTGATGAGTTACCGAACGGACCGCACGTGGTGACCTCAGGCAAGGCAACGGTCGATGCCCGTCCCGATATCGCGACGCTCTCAATTGTGGTGAACGTGTCGTCGAAAGATGCTGCAGATGCGAAAAAGCAGGCGGATAGCCGGGTTGCGCAATATTTCGATTTTCTGCAGAAAAACGGCATTGAGAAGAAAGATATTGATGCAGCTAACCTGAGCACACAGCCTGAGTACGATTACACCAAAGAGGGTAAATCGGTACTGAAAGGCTATCGCGCGGTGCGTCAGGTGCAGGTCACCCTGCGTCAGCTGGACAAGCTGAACGATCTGCTGGACGGGGCGCTGAAGTCCGGTCTGAATGAAGTACGCAGCGTTGAGTTAGGCGTAGCAAACCCGGAAAGCTACAAAGAGCAGGCGCGTAAAGCTGCGATTAAAAATGCGACTCAGCAGGCATCACAGCTGGCTGAAGGTTTCAACGCGAAGCTGGGATCCATCTACAGCATTCGTTATCAGGTTGCCAACTATCAGCCGATGCCAATGAACCGCATGTATAAAGCAGCTGCCGCGGCAGATACGTCGGCGCAGGAAACCTACGATCAGCAGAGCATCAACTTTGACGATCAGGTAGATGTGGTGTTTGAGCTTAAGCCCAACGCACCATAATGCAAAACGGGGCTGATGCCCCGTTTGAGATTGTTGACAAAACCGGGTCCGGTTCGTTGTGAGACGGTGTCTCCACAGGAAACAGGGTCAGATCGGAAAGTCGCTAAGGCCATCCCTGGCCGCTCGGCCCTGTTCCCTTCGCGTTTAACTTTTCCGTTGTTGTAAGACTCCCACCCGATTTGTCAGCAACAAAAACGGGGCTTTCCCCCGTGTCTGTTTTCAGGCTGCCACGTCATCCTGCCGCAGCACCCGATGTCCATGCGCAATCAGCGCATCGGTCACCCGACGCATTAAGCGGCTCTCCGGCGCAAACCGATGCCAGTAGAGCATCCGGCGCTGACACAGTCCCGGCGTCAAATCGATTAACTCACCGCTTGCCAGCTCACGCTCAATCTGAAGATGCGGGATCATACAGCAGGTTGAACCCTGCCGCGCCATCTGCACAAAGGCTTCAGAGGAGTTCACGATGTGGCAGGGCACGCTGCCGGGTGAGAGATCAAAGTTCTGCTGCAGGAAGGCCTGATGCATATCATCAAGATGGTCAAAGGCCACCGCAGGCGCTTTCAGCAGGGCAGAACGGGTGACGCCGTTAGGGAAGAAGCGATCGGCAAAGTCGCGTGACGCGACAAACAGATAGTCGAGTGCACCGAGCTGATCGACCAGACAACTCGGTAGCGGTTGCGGCTGAATACTCACTGCACCCACCACTTCACCCCGACGCAGACGCTCCTGAGTGCGGGTTTCATCTTCGACCTGCAGATTCAGACGGACAGGCGAATCCGCCAGCACATCTTTCAGCGCAGGTAGCAGCCAGGTCGCCAGACTGTCGGCATTGACCGCCAGCGACAGCAGTAGCGGCGTGGTGCCACTGTTCTCATCGCCCAGCCACTCCTCTTCCAGCAGCTCCACCTGATGCAGTAACGCCAGCAGTTTTTGCCCCTGTTCAGTCGGACGCGGCGGCACGGTGCGCACCAGCAGCGGCTGACCAAACAGGTTCTCCAGCTGCTTGATACGCTGTGAAACTGCCGACTGGGTGATACACAACTTTTGTGCGGCACGCTCAAAGCCGCGTTCGCGGATCACTGAATCCAGCGCCTGAAGCGTTCGATAATCCGGGCGTTTCATTCTTCTTCTCTCTCCTTCAGGGTGGACGTCACTATGCCAGAAAAGTGTCACCTGTGATGGCTCTCTTGTTTTTTGTGGGCTGGCTTCCAAAGCGATAAATCCACGTCGGACAGCCGAGCATTTTCAGCAAGCCTTGTTTTATACTACGCGCACTTCGTTGTCGCACAGGTTTTAAACATACCATGACCCAGGATGAACTGAAAAAAGCCGTTGGCTGGGCTGCACTTGACTACGTGCAGCCGGGCACCGTTGTTGGTGTAGGCACCGGATCCACCGCGGCCCACTTTATTGATGCGCTTGCTACGGTCAGACATCAGATCGAGGGTGCCGTCTCCAGCTCTGATGCCTCTACCCGGAAGCTGAAAAGTCTGGGTATTCAGGTGTTCGATCTGAACGAAATTGACCGGCTGTCGGTTTATGTTGATGGCGCAGATGAGATCAACCCTCAGATGCAGATGATCAAAGGCGGCGGTGCAGCGCTGACGCGTGAAAAGATCGTGGCCGCGGTGGCAGGGACCTTTATCTGCATCGCTGACGCCTCAAAAGAGGTCGATGTTCTGGGGCGTTTTCCATTGCCAGTGGAAGTGATTCCGATGGCGCGCAGTTACGTGGCGCGTCAGCTGGTGAAAATGGGCGGCTTACCTGAGTATCGTCAGAACGTAGTGACCGATAACGGCAACATTATTCTCGATGTGCATAATCTGCGCATTCTCGATCCGATTGAGCTCGAAAAAACCATCAATGCCTTGCCTGGCGTCGTTACCGTTGGCCTGTTTGCCTCGCGCGGTGCCGATATCGCATTGATTGGCGGTCCTGATGGCGTGAAAACCATCAAAAAATGATCTGTCTGGCGCTGTAAAGGCGCCGGTTATTTCTGCCTGCAAATCATCTTTTCTCGCGCCGGTGAAATTTGGTGACTTATGTCACATAACCGTCATCGACAGTAGGTTCGTTCTCTCTTCATCGCTGACCTCATGATTTTGTCCGGCAATGTGCTGCTGTCAGCCGTTGCCGTGCTGGCTGCCGGGCAATCGTTTGTGTTGCCGGACGCGATTTTTTTGATATTTTGACAGAAGGCTGGCTTATGGTAGTCCTCATTGAATGCTGAATAGGATCGGGAAATGGCAAAGGTATCACTGGAAAAAGATAAGATTAAGTTCCTGCTGGTGGAAGGTGTCCATCAGAGCGCGCTGGAGAATCTGCGGGCTGCAGGCTACACCAACATCGAATTCCACAAGGGCGCACTGGACTCCGACGCGTTAAAAGCATCGATCCGCGATGCGCACTTCATTGGTATCCGTTCCCGCTCCCAGCTCACTGAAGAGATTTTTGCGGCGGCTGAAAAGCTGGTCGCCGTTGGCTGTTTCTGTATCGGCACCAACCAGGTTGATTTGCAGGCGGCTGCGAGCCGGGGTATTCCGGTGTTCAACGCGCCGTTCTCGAATACCCGCTCGGTGGCAGAGCTGGTCATTGGTGAGATGCTGCTGATGCTGCGTGGCATCCCCGAGGCGAATGCGAAAGCACACCGTGGCATCTGGAATAAGATTGCCAAAGGCTCATTTGAAGCGCGTGGTAAAAAGCTGGGTATTATCGGTTACGGCCACATCGGGATGCAGCTGGGCGTGCTGGCAGAAAGCCTGGGCATGCATGTTTTCTTCTACGATATTGAAAACAAGCTGCCGCTGGGTAATGCCACCCAGGTACGCCATCTGGCCGATCTGCTCAACATGAGCGACGTTGTCAGCCTGCACGTGCCGGAAACCGCCTCTACACAGGATATGATCGGTGCAGAGCAGCTGGCGCAGATGAAACCCGGTGCGCTGCTGATTAACGCCTCACGCGGCACCGTCGTGGACATTCCGGCGCTGTGTGATGCCCTGGCCAGAAAGCATGTGGGTGGCGCAGCCATCGATGTCTTCCCGACAGAGCCTGCCACTAACAGCGAGCCATTTATCTCTCCACTGAGTGAGTTCGACAACGTGATCCTGACGCCACACATTGGCGGATCGACGGAAGAAGCGCAGGAGAACATCGGGATTGAAGTGGCGGGTAAGCTGGCAAAATATTCCGATAACGGTTCGACTCTCTCGGCTGTTAACTTCCCGGAAGTGTCACTGCCGATTCACGGTATCAGCGCCAGTCGTCTGCTGCACATCCATGAAAACCGTCCCGGCGTGCTGACGGCCATCAACCAGATTTTCGCAGAGCAGGGCATCAACATCGCCGCGCAGTATCTGCAAACCTCGCCGTTTATGGGATATGTAGTTATCGACATCGATGCAGAGCCGGAAGTGGCAGAGAACGCGCTGCAGCTAATGAAAGCGATTCCGGGCACTATCCGCGCGCGTCTGCTTTACTAAGCGATGCAAACCTGAAGAGGCGTTTAGTCGCGTCTCTTCAGGTAGTTAAGACAGTCTGTCCCGATTTGCTGTAAGACCGAGACTGCGAAGAGAACACGGTCAGATCGGAAAGAGGCAAAAGCTGCCATCCATGGCATGCCCGGCCCACGCGATTACGCACCTCATTCCTGAGGTGTACCCGTTGCCGGGCCAACACTTCACGTTGTTCAAAAACGCTCCCGGCGTTTTTAGTACGCACCTCATCCCTGAGGTGCGCCCTTAAAAGGGCCAACGCGTTGCGTTGTTCAAAAACGCTCCCGGCGTTTTTGTCCCTTGCGCGGGACGCTTTCCTCTTCTGACCCTGTTCCCTGCGCGTTGAGCTATTTGATTGCTGCCAGATGTGCCCAGATATGGATTTAAGCCGTCTGAAATACCGTAACAGTACTTTTCTACTCCCACTGCCAGAGCTTTGACGGCGTCATCACCGCTGGCAAAGGCACATCCCATTCTGCAACCGGCAGGCTATCGACCTGCTGACAATCATGTGCCAGACCGACGGGCAAAAAACCGTGCTGCCGCCAGTTCTGTAGCGTGCGGTCATAGAAGCCGCCGCCCATCCCCAGCCGTTGCCCATGCTGATCAAAGGCCACCAGCGGCACCAGCATCAGATCCAATTGATCAAGTGTGATCAATTGCCGGATATCGAGCGGCGGTTCAGGAATGCGCAGTTTATTCGGGAGCAATGGGGTATCGGGCGAGTAACGCAAAAACAGTAAATTACCGGGAGAGAAAGGGTGTAAAACCGGCAGATAGACGGCTTTCTTCAGATGCCAGAGTCGGGCAATCAGCGGACGGGTATTCAGCTCACCATCAACCGATAAAAACAGGGCAATATTGCGTGCGGCTGAGAGCGGGGCGTAGTTAAGGGCGAGTTCAGCGAACTGTTCGGCCGCCTGGGCCTGCTGCTCATCCGTCATGGCACGACGCAGATGACGCACCTGCTGACGAATTTCCTGACGCTGTAACATTGAAGGTGATGACATGGAAGGTTCAGACATGATTTCCCCACCAGATAAGCCGCTGTGCAGCGACTATAACATGTCGGTCTGGGGAAAAAAGCAGGACTACAGAAAGGAAGATCTCCGAGATGCCGCCGTAGGCTGTAACCCTTGAACCCTTGGTTCAAGGTGAACATGACGTCATAACCATCAGGCTTCTCGGACGAACCGAGCATGCACACAGGTTACAGAGCGTCACATTCTGTTTTTTCGAAATATCGGCTCAGGGGACTGGCCCACATGCAAACATCTCAGAGAAAATTTACCTCACCGTTGCTGTAACGATAGCAACCATGAAGTTTTATTCGAACTTCGCACCCTCACGCTCAGAGATGCGACCTTGCTCAACCAATGCCTGTTCTATCGTCTGCTGCAACATACGAATACGTTGTTCCATATTAGCAGCATAATCGCGCGTTTTCACTTTCTCTTGCGCCAGCTCGTGGCAGACGTTTAACGCGGCGATGAACACCAGTTGTTCTGTATTTGTGACTCTAGTGCGAACTTTTAGATCTTGCAACCGTTGATTGAGATCTTCAGCCGCGCTATTGAGCGCATCTTGCTGCTCTGGCGGACAATTCACTCTCAACGAACGACCAAAAATTTGTAAATCTACCGGTTGTGCAGACATGCCACCTTCCTGACTGATTACTTCGCTCGCAACTCCCTTAGCAGTCAATGGCTTGGGAGGCGGGCAACTATATAGACCCACGAAATAAGATACAACCCCTTTTCTGGAAACCTTGAGGCAGCTAGTGGTAGCATAACACGAACTTATTCTGCCAACGACGATGAAAACTTATGTCCTTACAGAACGCAACCCCCGATTACAACGCGCTCGCGGCAGTGCTCTCCCAGCAGGGCGTTGGCATGACGCCCGCGGAAATGCATGGCCTGCTGAGCGGGATCCTCTGTGGCGGTAACCAGGACGCCAGCTGGAAGACGCTGGTACACGATCTGGCCAACGAAGGCATGGCGTTTTCACACACTCTTGCCGTGCCGCTGGCGGCGCTGCACGAGCACACGGCCACCACGCTGGAAGATGACGGCTTCCTGTTTCAGCTGATGCTGCCTGCTGACGATGACATCACTGTCTTTGACCGCGCAGATGCACTGGCAGGCTGGGTTAACCATTTTCTGCTCGGTCTGGGCGTAACACAGCCTAAACTGGATAAGGTCACCGGCGAAACCGGTGAAGCAATCGACGATTTGCGCACCATCGCCCAGCTTGGTTACGAAGAAGATGAAGACCAGGAAGAGCTGGAGCAGTCTCTGGAAGAGGTGATCGAGTATGTGCGTGTCGCCGCACTGCTGTGCCACGATACGTTTACCCGTCCCCAGCCCACCGCGCCAGAAGTGCAAAAACCGACGCTACACTAATTTCAGGTCAACGCGTTTAACCGGTCATTTTACAGGGAGTGCAGAGATGATTTCACTGGAACGATATCTGCAGCGTCGTCAGGCGCTGCTGGCAAAGATGGTGCCTGGCAGCGCAGCGCTGATTTTTGCTGCGCCTGAAGTAACACGCAGTAATGACACGGAATACCCGTTTCGTCAGAGCAGCGACTTCAGCTATTTCACCGGCTTTAACGAGCCGCAGGCACTGCTGGTACTGATTAAAAGCGATGAAAATCATAATCACAGCGTGCTGTTTAACCGGGTGCGTGACCCGGCAGCAGAAGTCTGGTCTGGCCGTCGGCTGGGCCAGGAGGCGGCTCCCGAAAAACTGGGTGTCGATCGTGCCTTACCCTGGAGTGATATCGGTGAACAACTCCACCTGCTGCTGAATGGTCTTGACGTCATTTACCATGCGCAGGGCGAATATGCCCATGCGGATACGCTGGTGTTCAGCGCGCTGGACAAGCTGCGTCGCGGTTTCCGTCAGAATCTCAGTGCACCCGCTACCGTCATTGACTGGCGACCGTGGGTGCATGAAATGCGCCTCTTCAAAGATGTGGAGGAGATTGCGCTGTTACGTCGCGCCGGGGAAATCAGTGCACTGGCACATACCCGTGCCATGCAAACCTGTCAGCCCGGCATGTTTGAGTACCAGCTTGAAGGGGAGATTCATCATGAATTTACCCGCCACGGCGCGCGTTATCCCTCCTACAACACCATCGTGGGTGCCGGTGAGAACGGCTGCATTCTGCACTACACCGAAAACGAAAGTGAAATGCGCGACGGCGATCTGGTGCTGATTGATGCAGGCTGTGAATTCTACGGCTATGCGGGCGACATTACCCGTACCTTCCCGGTTAACGGCAAATTCAGCCCGGCGCAGCGCGCCATTTATGACATCGTGCTGGCTTCGCTGAACCGATCGCTTGAGCTGTTCCGGCCCGGCATCAGCATTCGTGAAGTGAATGATGAAGTGGTGCGCATCATGATTACCGGTCTGGTTGAGCTGGGCGTTCTTGAAGGCGACGTTGATACCCTGCTTGCCGAAGAGGCGCATCGTCGGTTCTTTATGCACGGCCTGAGCCACTGGCTGGGGCTGGATGTGCACGATGTTGGTCACTATGGGACCCCCAGCCGCGACCGGATTCTGGAGCCGGGCATGGTGTTAACCATTGAGCCGGGCCTTTATATCGCCCCGGATGCAGACGTTCCCGCGCAGTATCGCGGCATCGGCATCCGAATCGAAGATGACATAGTGATCACGGAAGAGGGTATCGAAAATCTCACCGATAGCGTTGTAAAAGAGGCCGATGAGATTGAAGCACTGATGGCGGCGGCAAAACAGGCATGACGATTCTGATTGCCGGAGGCGGTATGACCGGGGCGACGCTGGCGCTGGCGATCTCCCATCTTACCCAGGGCACCCTGCCGGTGACGCTGATTGAAAGCAGCGAGCCTGGCAGTCGTGCGCATCCCGGTTTCGATGGCCGCGCGATTGCGCTCTCTGCCGGCACCTGCCAGCAGCTGGCGGACATCAATCTGTGGCAGCGCATCGCCAGCAGTGCCACCCCGATTACCGACATCCATGTTTCCGACCGCGGACACGCTGGCTTTGTGTCGCTGGCAGCGGCTGATTACGCGATTCCGGCCCTGGGACAGGTGGTCGAACTGTTTGACGTCGGTCAGCGGCTGTTTGCTGAACTGAAAAAAGCGCCAGGCGTGACGCTGCGCTGTCCGGCGCGCGTCACGCATGCCCAACGCAGCGAGCAGCAGGTGAAGGTGACGTTGGACAGTGGCGAGCAACTCAGCGGCAAACTGCTGGTGGCGGCGGATGGCACGCGCTCTGCGCTGGCCGCCTCGTGCGGTATTCAGTGGCAGCGGGACGACTATCAACAGCTCGCCGTGATTGCTAATGTCACGACTGCGTTGCCTCATCAGGGCCGCGCGTTCGAGCGTTTCACCGAACACGGCCCGCTGGCGTTGCTGCCGATGTCCGGCAACCGTCTGTCACTGGTCTGGTGTCATCCGCTGTCGGATCGTCAAAAGATTCAGGCGTGGAGCGAGGCTGAATTCCTGAGCCACTTGCAGCGTGCCTTTGGCTGGCGCCTGGGCAAATTCACCCACACCGGTCAGCGTGAATATTACCCGCTGGCGCTGCACCGGGCAATCTCGCCCGTCACCCACCGCGTGGCGGTAGTGGGCAATGCGGCGCAGACGCTGCATCCGATTGCCGGTCAGGGCTTCAATCTGGGTCTGCGGGATGTGATGTCGCTGGCCGAAACCCTGGCCGCTGCCCATCGCCAGCAGCAGGACCCCGGCAGCTATGCGGTGCTGAACCATTACCAGCAGCGTCGTCAGCCCGATCGCGCTGCGACCATGGGCATTACCGACGGGCTGGTTCGCGTCTTTGCGAATCGCTATGGCCCGATGGTGGCCGGTCGCAACCTGGGTCTGCTGGCGATGGATCATTTGCCATGGCTACGAAATCAACTGGCTGAGCGTACGCTTGGCTGGGTTAAGCGTTAATAAAGAGGCTCAGATGCAAACTTTTGATGTGGTGATTGCCGGTGGCGGTATGGTGGGACTCGCGGTGGCCTGCGGCTTGCAGGGCAGCGGACTGCGCATCGCCGTCCTGGAAAAATCGCCGGAGCCACCGCTGGCGCTGAGTGCGTCTCCGTCCATTCGCGTGTCGGCGATCAACGCCGCCAGTGAACGGCTGCTGCAGAAGCTGGATGTCTGGTCCACCATTCTCTCGCTGCGCTGCAGCGCGTATCACGGCATGGAAGTGTGGGATAAGGACAGTTTCGGTGCCATCGCCTTTGATGATGAGCAGCAGGGCCTGTCGCATCTGGGCCATATCATTGAAAACCCGGTGATTCATAACGCGCTCTGGCAACGCGCCAGCGCCTGTAGTGACGTAACGCTGATGGCACCCTCGCAGTTACAGCAGGTGGCATTTGGCGACAATGAAGCCTTTATCACCCTGCAGGATGGCAGCATGTTAAGTGCGCGATTAATGATTGCCGCTGACGGAGCTAACTCCTGGCTGCGCAATAAAGCCGACATTCCGCTGACTTTCTGGGATTACGATCACCATGCGTTAGTGGCTAACGTCCGCACTGAGAAGCCGCATGACGCGGTGGCGCGCCAGGCGTTCCACGGCGACGGCATTCTGGCTTTCCTGCCGATGCAGGATCCGCATCTGAGCTCCATCGTCTGGTCGCTCTCGCCGCAGGAAGCGAGTCGTCTGGAAACCATGCCAGACGCGCTGTTCAATCAGCAGCTGTCGGTGGCGTTTGATATGCGCCTTGGCCTGTGCCAGCTCGAGAGCGAGCGTAAGTCGTTCCCGCTGGTGGCGCGCTATGCCCGCAACTTCGCGGCACACCGTCTGGCGCTGGTGGGCGATGCGGCCCACACGATTCATCCACTGGCGGGTCAGGGCGTTAACCTTGGCTTTATGGATGCCGCCGAATTGATTGGTGAAATTCGCCGTCTGCATCAGCAGGGCAAAGATATTGGTCAGCACCTTTATCTGCGTCGCTACGAGCGCAGCCGTAAGCACAGTGCTGCCATGATGCTGGCGGGAATGCAGGGCTTCCGTGAAATGTTCGCGGGTAACAATCCGGCGAAGAAACTGCTGCGCGACGTCGGCCTCAAGCTGGCTGACCGCCTGCCAGGGGTAAAACCGATGATGCTGAAGCAGGCGATGGGCCTGAATGATCTGCCCGCCTGGCTACGCTAAATCCACGCCTTCTGATAAGCCAGCATCTGCTGGCTTTTTTTATGTCTGAACCCCAATGCACCACCAAAAGGCAACGCTGCACCAGCAAGGGTCTTCGTTTGATTTATTCTAATTTTGCGACCGAATTCGCATTACTTTTTCTCATTCATCTCCTGGCAGGGTGCGGTATTTTTTTAACATCCTGAATGCCATCCCGCATAAATTTGCTGCGTATATTTAAAATACCTGCATTTATTGCGCGATTAATCACAAAATTGCAGTTTTTTATCCTGTAGTCAGTTGTTCCTGGTTAGGCTGTGCATCTGCTTTCGACCCCGGTTTTCTTATGGTTAATCGTCAGATTCGGTGGTAACGTCAGCCGTAAGAGAACGTTTGCGTCGGCACTGAATTCCGGCGCACTTTTGCACTCAACCGCTTCTGCACAGGATGGTTATGACTCAGCAAACACCTCTGTTTGAACAGCATCTGGCCTGCGGTGCCCGCATGGTGGATTTTCATGGCTGGATGATGCCGCTGCACTATGGCTCCCAGATGGATGAACATCATGTGGTGCGCAGCGACGCCGGTATGTTTGATGTCTCTCACATGACCATTGTTGACCTGACAGGTCCGCGTACTCGCGAATTCCTGCGTTACCTGCTGGCAAATGATGTGGCAAAACTGACGCAGCCGGGTAAAGCGCTCTATACCGGCATGCTGAATGCCTCAGGTGGCGTCATTGATGATTTGATTGTTTACTTTATGAGCGAAACGTTCTTCAGGCTGGTGGTGAACTCCGCCACCCGTGAAAAGGACCTCGCCTGGATTTCCCAACACGCAGAGGGCTATGGCATTACGCTCACCGAACGTGATGACCTGGCACTGATTGCCGTGCAGGGGCCGCAGGCGCAGCAGAAAGCACAGACGCTGTTCAGCGAGGAGCAGCGTCAGGCTATTGCTGGCATGAAGCCGTTTTTCGGTGTGCAGTCAGGTGACCTGTTTATCGCTACGACCGGTTATACCGGCGAAGCGGGCTATGAGATTGCGATGCCCGCAGGCGAGGCAGCTGGTTTCTGGCAGCGTCTGCTGGCCGCTGGTGTAAAACCGGCTGGCCTTGGCGCACGCGATACGCTGCGTCTGGAGGCGGGTATGAATCTTTATGGTCAGGAGATGGATGAAGGCGTGTCACCGCTGGCTGCCAACATGGGCTGGACCGTCTGCCTGGAACTCGCTGATCGCGATTTCATCGGCCGGGAAGCGCTGGAACTGCAGCGTGAACGCGGCACCGAAAAACTGGTGGGGCTGATCCTCACAGAAAAGGGGGTGCTGCGTAACGGCCAGCCGGTGCGTTTCACCGATGACCAGGGGCAGTTGCAGGAAGGCATCATTACCAGTGGTTCTTTCTCACCGACGCTGGGTTACAGCATCGCCCTGGCGCGTGTTCCGGCCTCTGTCGGCAGCACTGCCATCGTTGAGATCCGTAACCGTCAGATGCCGGTTCAGGTTACCCGTCCCGTTTTTGTCCGCGCCGGTAAACCGGTCGCCCAGTAAATTTTATTCAGGAGAAATGGCCAATGAGCAATGTGCCGAATACGTTGAAGTACCGCGACAGTCACGAATGGGTGCGCAAAGAAGCCGATGGCAGCTACACGGTGGGGATTACGGAACATGCGCAGGAGTTACTGGGCGACATGGTATTTGTCGATCTGCCTGAAGTGGGCGCGACGTTTGCCGCCGGTGAAGAGTGCGCGGTCGCAGAATCTGTTAAAGCGGCTTCAGATATCTATGCGCCGATCAGCGGTGAGATTGTGGCGATCAACGAAGCACTGACTGACTCACCGGAACAGGTCAACAGCGAGCCTTATGACGGCGGCTGGTTATTCAAAATCAAAGCCAGCGACGTGTCTGAAATCGACACGCTGCTGGATGCGGATGCTTATAAAGCATCCATTGACGAGTAGTCGTCAGGCGGCCTCGTACAGAGGCCGCAGATTTTTGTTTGCTCTCCTGTTCCCCCAGCCCGATTCAGGATTTACTGCTAATGACTCAGACTCTCAGCCAGCTTGAACACAACGGTGCATTCATCGAGCGCCATATTGGTCCTTCACCTGAGCAGCAGGCGCAGATGCTTGACGCGATTGGTGCCCGTTCGCTGGACGCGTTAATCAGCACGATTGTGCCGGCAGACATTCAGCTGCCAGGCCCGCCCGCGGTGGGCGAAGCCGCTACGGAACAGCAGGCGCTGGCCGAACTGAAAGCCATTGCCAGCCAGAATCTGCGGTACAAATCCTGGATCGGTATGGGATACAGCGCGGTCATCACCCCGCCGGTCATCCTGCGTAACATGCTGGAGAACCCGGGCTGGTACACCGCCTATACGCCTTATCAGCCTGAAGTTTCACAAGGCCGTCTGGAAGCGCTGCTGAACTTCCAGCAGCTGACGCTGGATCTCACCGGCATGGATATCGCGTCCGCCTCGCTGCTGGATGAAGCCACTGCCGCCGCCGAAGCGATGGCGATGGCAAAACGGGTCAGTAAGCTCAAAAGCGCCAATAAATTCTTCATTGCCGAGGACATTCATCCGCAGACGCTGGATGTGGTCCGTACCCGTGCGGAGACGTTCGGCTTTGAACTGATCATTGATAGCGCCGACAGGGCATCCGATCACGACGATCTTTTTGGCGTACTGCTGCAACAGGTAGGTACTACCGGCGACGCGCACGATTACAGCGCGCTGATTGCCGGGCTGAAAGCACGCAAAGTCGTGGTCAGCATGGCGGCGGACTTTATGTCGCTGGTGTTACTGGAAGCGCCAGGTAAGCAGGGCGCAGACATTGTCTTTGGTTCCGCTCAGCGCTTCGGCGTGCCAATGGGTTACGGCGGCCCGCATGCCGCCTTCTTCGCCAGCCGCGATGAGCATAAACGTTCCATGCCAGGCCGTATCATCGGTGTGTCACGCGATGCCGCGGGCAGTACGGCGCTGCGTATGGCGATGCAGACCCGTGAACAACATATCCGCCGTGAAAAGGCCAACTCCAACATCTGTACGTCGCAGGTGCTGCTGGCCAACATCGCCGGTCTCTATGCGGTGTTCCACGGCCCGGCTGGTCTGAAACGCATTGCCTCACGCATTCACCGCTTCACGAATATTCTGGCAGCCGGACTGCAGCAGGGCGGCCTGAAGCTGCGCCATCAGCACTGGTTCGATACGCTGACGGTGGACGTGGCGGATAAAGCCGCCATGCTGAATCGCGCTCTGAGCTTTGGCGTTAACCTGCGCAGCGACATTCATAATGCCGTCGGCATCACGCTGGATGAAACCACCTGCCGCGACGATATTCTGGCGCTGTTCGCTATTCTGCTGGGTGATGAGCACGGCCAGGATGTGGAAAAGCTCGACAGCGAAGTCGCCAGCGAAAGCCACGCGATTCCGGCTGGCCTGCAACGTCACAGCGAGATCCTGACCCATCCGGTGTTCAACCGTCATCACAGCGAAACCGAGATGATGCGTTACATGCACAGCCTGGAGAAAAAGGATCTGGCGCTGAATCAGGCGATGATCCCGCTTGGTTCCTGCACCATGAAGCTCAACGCTGCTGCCGAAATGATCCCGATCACCTGGCCGGAATTTGCTGAGCTGCATCCGTTCTGCCCGGCGGAACAGGCGACCGGCTATCTGCAGATGATCGGCCAGCTTTCACAGTGGCTGGTGCAGCTCACCGGCTATGATGCACTCTGTATGCAGCCGAACTCCGGCGCGCAGGGTGAATATGCGGGGCTGCTGGCGATCCGTCGCTATCACGAAAGCCGTGGCGAGGGCGATCGTCATCTCTGCCTGATCCCGAGCTCGGCGCACGGTACGAACCCGGCATCCGCCCAGATGGCGGGCATGGACGTGGTGGTGGTGGCCTGCGATAAACAGGGCAACATCGACCTCGGCGATTTGCGCGAAAAAGCAGCGCAGGCGGGCGATAAGCTCTCCTGCATCATGGTGACGTATCCGTCCACCCACGGTGTTTACGAAGAGACCATCCGTGAGGTGTGCCAGATTGTGCATCAGTACGGCGGCCAGGTTTATCTGGACGGCGCGAACATGAATGCACAGGTCGGCATCACGACGCCGGGCTATATCGGCGCAGATATTTCGCACCTGAACCTGCACAAAACCTTCTGCATTCCGCACGGCGGCGGGGGGCCGGGTATGGGACCGATTGGCGTGAAAGCGCACTTAGCGCCGTTTGTTCCAGGGCACAGCGTGGTGCAGATTGACGGTGTGCTGACGCAGCAGGGCGCGGTCTCCGCAGCGCCGTTTGGCAGTGCCTCCATTCTGCCGATCAGCTGGATGTACATTCGCATGATGGGCGCGGAAGGGCTGAAGCAGGCCAGTTCGGTCGCCATTCTGAATGCTAACTACATCGCCAGCCGCCTGCAGTCCGCCTATCCGGTGCTCTACACCGGCCGTGACGGGCGCGTGGCACACGAATGTATTCTCGACATCCGTCCACTGAAAGAGCAGACCGGTATCAGTGAGCTGGATATCGCTAAGCGCCTGATCGATTATGGATTCCACGCGCCGACCATGTCTTTCCCTGTTGCAGGCACGCTGATGGTGGAGCCGACCGAGTCTGAGAGCAAAATCGAACTGGATCGCTTTATCGACGCGATGCTGGCGATCCGCATGGAGATTGACCGGGTTACGGCAGGGGAATGGCCGCTGGACGACAACCCACTGGTGAATGCGCCACATACCCAGCTGGAAATCGTCAGCGAGTGGTCACATCCTTACAGCCGCGAACTGGCAGTCTTCCCGGCGGGCAGCCACAACAAATACTGGCCGACGGTGAAACGTCTGGATGATGTATTTGGCGACCGTAATCTGTTCTGCTCCTGCGTGCCGATGAGCGACTATCAGTAAGCGCCCTGGAGGCAGACATTAATGTTAAAGGGCCGCTCGTCGGCCCTTTTTACTGGAGAATCAGCATGAAACTGGCACTGGTTACAGGTGGCAGCCGCGGTATCGGACGGGCCACGTCGCTGTTACTGGCAGCACGGGGTTATCGGGTTGCGGTGAACTATCGTCAGCGTGAGGCCGAAGCGCAGCAGCTGGTGGCGCAGATCCAGCAGCAGGGCGGTGAGGCTTTTGCGGTTCAGGCGGATATCAGTGATGAAGCCCAGGTCATGGCGATGTTTGCCCGGCTCGACCAGCAGCCTGTGCCGCTGGCGTTGCTGGTGAACAACGCCGGGATGCTGTTTCAGCAGTGCCGTACAGAGCAGCTGGATGCGGCGCGCCTGCATAAGATCTTTGCCACCAACGTCGTCGGGACCTTTCTCTGCTGTCGTGAGGCGGTTAAGCGGATGGGCACCCATCACGGCGGTCAGGGCGGCGCGATTGTAAACGTTTCGTCGGCCGCGTCGCGCACTGGTGCGCCTGGTGAATATGTCGATTACGCCGCCTCAAAAGGGGCGATGGACACGCTGACGAAAGGCTTGTCGCTGGAAGTAGCGCAACAGGGGATTCGGGTCAACGGCGTCCGTCCGGGATTCATCTATACAGAGATGCATGCCGATGGCGGCGAGCCAGGCAGGGTGGACCGGCTTGCCAGCGTGATCCCAATGGGACGTGGTGGTGAGGCAGAAGAGGTGGCGGAAGCGATCGTCTGGCTGGCCAGCGACGCGGCCTCTTACGTCACCGGCAGCATCATTGACGCTGCCGGTGGCCGTTAGCTGGCTTCGCAGTTTATGCGGTGTGAAGAATCAGAGGTTTTCGCCGTTGCTGGCGATAACCTGCTGATACCAGCCAAAGCTCTTCTTTTTCGCACGAGAAAAATCACCGCTGCCATCATCATTTTTATTTACATGAATAAAGCCGTAACGCTTGTCGTACTGGCCGGTGGTGAAGGAGACGCAATCCAGACAGCCCCACGGCGTATAGCCCATTAACTCGACGCCATCATATGTCACGGCTTTCTTCATCTCTTCGATGTGCGCACGCAGATAGTCGATGCGGTAATCATCTTCAATCAGCCCGTCGGCATTGGGCTTATCGATAGCCCCAAAACCGTTCTCCACAATAAACAGCGGCTTCTGGTAACGCTCGTACATCTCGTTCATGGCATAGCGCAGACCAACCGGGTCGATCTGCCAGCCCCAGTCTGACGCTTTCACATACGGATTTTTCACCACGCCTTCAAAGCCGGTAATCGGGTCGTCAACGCCGCTGGCATCGGTCTTCACGGCGTTACTCATGTAGTAGCTGAAGCCGACATAGTCTGCGCAGCCCTGACGCAGGGTTTCGGCATCGTCCGCTTCCATCTGGATGTCATACCCTTTGCGCGCCCACTCTTTCAGGGTGTACGCCGGATAGTAGCCGCGCATCTGCACGTCACTGAACACATAGCGCTGATGCATCGACTCCTGCGCCAGTACCACATCGTCCGGGTGGCAGGAGAACGGATAAACCGGGACCATGGCGATCATGCAGCCAATCTGAAAGTCAGGATTGATAGCGTGGCCGAGTCTGACCACTCTGGCGCTGGCAACAAACTGGTGGTGCATCACCTGATACATTGCCTCTTCAGGTTTCTCGTGTTCGGTGAAGATCACGCCTGAACAGCAGTAACCAAACAGCGGATACTGCCAGTTGCGCTGGTTGTTAATCTCGTTAAAGGTCATCCAGTATTTCACTTTGTTCTTATAGCGATTCAGCACCACTTCGCTGAAGCGCACAAAGAAGTCGACCACGTTACGGTTATGCCAGCCGCCATACTCTTTGACCAGGTGATAAGGCATTTCGAAGTGCGAAAGGGTGATGACCGGTTCAATGCCATACTTCAGCAGTTCATCAAACAGATCGTCATAGAATTGCAGACCCGCTTCGTTGGGCTGCTGCTCATCCCCGTTGGGAAAGATGCGGGTCCAGGCAATGGAGGTGCGGAAGCATTTGAAGCCCATCTCTGCAAACAGCGCGACATCCTGTTTATAGTGGGAGTAAAACTCCACGCCCTTGTGGTTCGGATAAAAATGGCCAGGCTGCACGCCGTCGGTGATCACCCGGTCAACGCCATGCGAACCGCCGGTCAGCACGTCAGCAATGCTGACGCCTTTGCCGCCCTGATCCCAGCCGCCTTCAACCTGATGCGCTGCCACCGCGCCGCCCCAAAGAAAGCCTTTCGGTAACTGCAATTCTGCACTCATTCTTCACCCCATTGCGGATATTGAAATTGGGCTGAGTGTAGCAAGGCAATAATGAAAGTCACGATATAACAACGCGCCAGTAATTGCGCTTGTTACATCTGAAAAACAGGCTGTTTTATTTGCCCAACTGACGACCGATCGCTTCAATAATATAGGTGACTGGCACCTGCGTCGTAATATCGGTGTTGTCCGCCATGCGGATAATCGGCACATGGTAGCAGAGGTTGAAATCACCCATCTTCGCCAGCGAACAGCTTTCCGTGTTGGTTATCGCAATGATTCTGCACTTATTCAGACTGAACTGGCTGGCAATACGCAGGATCTCTTCGGTTTCACCAGAGACGGATAAAATAATGGCAATGGCATTTTCATAGAGATCGGGTGCGACCGGATAATAGGGATCGTCAATCGCATGACTGAATTTACCGAGGTTGGAGAAAAAGCGCGCGCCATATTTTGCCAGGCTGCCGGAGGTACCGACACCAATAAAGAAAACCCGCTCAGCCTGATTGACCTTCTGCGCGGCCTGGGCAATGAGCTGTTCAAATTCCGGGTTATTAATACTTTTAAAAAAGCTCAGCATTTCGCTGACACCCGCTGTGTTGAGCAGTGGCGCGCTCTGTTTTTCGCTTAAGCGCAGGCGGATGCGGAATTCCGACCAGCCCTCGCAGTCCATCTTGCGGCAGAAACGCAGCACGGTGGTGGTGGAGACACCAGCCTGCGCAGCCAGCTCGCGGATCGTCATGTAACTGACGCCTTCACGGTGCTTAATGATGAACCGATAGACCTGCATTTCCAGATCGTTAAGGCGGGCGAGATCGCGATGCGAAAACATGGATGACTCATTGAGCAGTTGACCGGCGGTCAGTTTACCAGATTCATCACCGGGTTTAACGAATAGCGAAATTCATCAGAGAATTTTTAGCGTACAAGTGTACACTGAAAAAAATCCGGGCTACGATGGATAACGTTATTACTGCGATGGAGCTGCTCAGGATACGATTATGACAACCACACTCTCTCAAAAACATCGACCCGCTGCGGGTTATCAGTTCGCCGAAGAAGTTGCTAACAGCATCAGTCACGGTCTGGGCTGCCTGTTTGGTATCGTCGGGCTGATACTGATGATCAGTCAGGCAACTGCGCGTCAGGCGGACACCCTCACGTTTATCAGTTACAGCCTCTATGGCGGCAGCATGATCCTGCTGTTTCTGGCCTCGACGCTTTATCATGCGGTTCCGGATGGACCGGCCAGACCCTGGCTGAAAAAGCTGGATCACTGCGCTATCTATCTGCTGATTGCCGGCACCTATACGCCGTTTCTGCTGGTCGGTCTGAGAACGCCGCTGGCGTATGGATTAATGGCGGTGATCGGGGGGCTGGCGCTGGCCGGTATTCTGTTCAAGCTCACGATTGCGCATCGCTTCAAAGCGCTGTCGCTGGTGACCTATCTCTGTATGGGGTGGCTGTCGCTGATTGTGGTTTATCAGCTGGCGATGATCCTGCCAGCGGGCTGCATCTGGTTGCTGGCCGCTGGCGGGATTATTTATTCGCTGGGTGTGATCTTCTTTGTGGCGCGACGCATTCCCTATAACCATGCCATCTGGCATTTGTTCGTGCTGAGCGGCAGTCTCTGCCACTTCTGCGCCATCTATTTTTATGTGCGCTGATCTGAATTACAGCACTGGCCCTGCCCTTAACGGAAGAGCCATTCAGCGGAATCAGCTCTCATCCAGCGAGTAGGGCAGCGGCTGAACGGTCAGATGGCCGCCTTCATCACCTTCAATCCGCAGCACGCTATCCGGCTCCAGATCGTTATTCAGCACCACCTGAATCCAGCTGATGCCGTCATCCAGCTGCACCGCAGTTAGCACGATGCCGGTCCGACGCCAGCGGTCACCCATCTGCAACTCCAGCGGGGCATTGGCTTCCGGCAGATGACTGGCCTGACCCGCCAGCCAGTAGAGCGCACGTTTATTCGCACCGCGATATTTCGCCCTGGCGACCATCTCCTGACCGGCATAGCAGCCCTTTTTAAAGCTAATCGCATTCAGCGCCTGCAGGTTGGTGGCCTGCGGAATAAACTGCACGCTGGTGGCCGGATCGATCACCGGAATTCCCGCTTCAATCTCCAGCGCCAGCCACTGCTGACTGTCATTGAACTGCGCATTATCGTTGAGCTTCTGCTTCAGCGTCTCAGCCATAGCCTGCGAGGTAACAATCAGAAAACGTTCGGCGGGATGCGCAAACCACAGCAGCGTCGTTTCTCCCTGCTGTACCACCGGTTTCTCGCTGTCAGGCAGGCTATCGAACAGATTCGCCAGCCCGGCGCGTGCCTGAAAACCGGCGACGCCCAGCAGTACGGACTCATCGTCAGCCGCCATCGTCACTTTCGAAAACACCGCGTATTTCTTCAACTCGGTGAGTTGGGTGTCGCGAAGTTCACGGCGGATCAGATAAGCATAGCCTTCGCCGCGATGGAACAGACGCAGGTTGCTCCACATTTTGCCTTTGGCATCGCAGTGTGCGGCGGGCGAATGGTGGTTTGCATCCAGCGCCGCGACATCCAGCGTTAACTGACCCTGCAGGTAAGCGGTGCTGTCTGCACCGGTAATGGAAACCAGTGCCCAGCTATCCAGTGACATCAGGGTTAACGGCAGACGAGACGACGCGGCAGGCTGGCGCGGCGGTAAAGTAAAAGTGGGCATGGAGATATCCTGTGTAAGAAGGTTCATCCGGAATGTTGTCTTCAATGTTAAAAGAGCCGACTGGCAATGCAACCTGTTTACGGAAAACGGCGCACAAAAGGCGTGATAATCCTGAAAACAGATAATCTTAAATGTGGCAGGTTGCACAGCCTGCGACGCTGCGCCTGCGAGCCGTAGTAAACCAGGTTACACTAGCGGCCACGTTGTGAATTGTGGAAATTGACGCATGGATATTAATGATAAATCACGTATTCAGTGGGCCTGCCGTCGTGGCATGCTGGAACTGGATGTGGCTATTATGCCGTTCTTCAAATTTGAGTATGACACGCTGAACGACACGGATAAGCAGGTCTTTGTTGCCCTGCTGAAGAGTGATGATCCCGATCTGTTTAACTGGCTGATGAATCATGGCGAGCCAGTCGATCCGGAGCTTAAGCGGATGGTGAAACTGATCCAGCAGCGTAACCATGATCGTGGCCCGGTGGCAATGTAAGCTGCGGCCCTCTCGCCTGGCGTGCGGATGTCTGTGCGCCTGGCTGGTGGCTGCCGTTCCTGGTGTAATGCTGATGACGCTGCCTGTGGGCGGCTGGCTGATTAAAACGCCGGTTATTCTGCTAATGCTGGCTGAAGGCTGGCGTTGTTTCCGGCGATTGATTCGGCGACACGGCACATTGCAGCGGGAAAGCGTTCATTGCTGGATCTGGCAGGGAAAACGCTGGCGGCCCACCCAGCCGCTGCGGTGGTTACCGATTGGCGTACTGCTGGTAGCGAAGAGCGAACAGGGGGCTATGCTGCGCTTGTGGCTGATGCAGGACAATATGGAGCCGGACGAATGGCGGGCGTTACGCGCCAGCTGCTTTAGTAAGGCGCGGCATTAACGGCAACAGGGCTGGCAATCATCGTCTGCTGGCGCATGGGTTCGACAACAGCAGACCAGCGCGCCTGGCCGGTCAGAGCAAGGCGGCAGTTTCGGTTAACACCTGTTCACACCACTGCTCAACACGCTCATCAGTGACCTCAAACTGATTCACATCATCCAGCGCCAGACCCACAAACTGCGCACCATCGGCACTCAGCGGTTTAGGGCTGGTGAACTCATAGCCGTCAAGCGGCCAGTAACCGACAAAGCGCACGCCCATCGGCAGCAGTAATTCGTGCAGCATGCCGAGCGCATCTAAAAACCACTCGCCATAGCCAATTTGATCGCCCATGCCATAGAGCGCAACAATCTTGTTTTGCAGATTCAGCGCGGGCAGCTGCGTCCAGATGGCTTCCCAGTCCTCCTGCAACTCACCGAAATCCCATGTCGGGATGCCCATGATCAGCAGATCGTACTGCTCCATCAGGCGCGGGTCGTCATCTTTGACGTTATGCAGCGTCACTAACTCTTCGCCAATAAAATCGCGAATTTTCTCCGCTACGATTTCGGTGTAACAGGTACTGGAACCGTAAAAAAGACCGATTTTCATGCAGATAACACTCTGTAAATACTGACTTTGGCGCAATTGTACCAGAAGCGCCGCTGAATCAGGCATAATGAGCATGATTTAACACCAGACGGCGGAGATAACGTGCAGGACAGCGATCTGACAGAACAGTTTCTTGATGCGCTCTGGATTGAACGCAATCTGGCGCAGAACACTCTCTCCTCTTATCGTCAGGATCTTCAGACGCTGACTGGCTGGCTGGTGCATCACCAGCTGACGCTGCTCAGCGTGACGCCGCTGGATCTGCAGCAGTTCCTGGCCGAACGGCTGGAGGGCGGCTACAAGGCGACCAGCTCAGCACGGCTGCTCAGCGCCATGCGTCGCCTGTTCCAGTATCTTTATCGCGAAAAGCTGCGCCCGGACGATCCCAGCGCGCTGCTGTCCGCACCAAAACTGCCGCAGCGTCTGCCGAAAGATCTCAGTGAAGCTCAGGTTGAGCGGCTGTTGCAGGCACCGGATACCAACATCCCGCTGGAGCTGCGCGACAAGGCGATGCTGGAGGTGCTCTATGCCACCGGCCTGCGCGTCTCTGAACTGACTGGACTGACGCTCAGCGACATCAGCCTGCGCCAGGGCGTCGTGCGGGTTGTCGGTAAAGGCGATAAAGAGCGGCTGGTGCCGTTAGGTGAAGAAGCGGTTTACTGGCTGGAGCAATATATGGAACATGGTCGCCCATGGCTGCTCAATGGTCAGACGCTGGACGTGATGTTTCCCAGTAATCGGGCACAGCAGATGACGCGCCAGACCTTCTGGCATCGCATCAAGCACTACGCCACGCTGGCGGGCATCGACAGCGAAAAGTTATCGCCGCATGTGATGCGTCACGCCTTTGCGACTCATCTGCTGAACCACGGCGCGGATCTGCGTGTCGTACAGATGCTGCTGGGACATAGCGATCTCTCCACCACCCAAATTTATACGCACGTCGCTACTGAGCGCCTGCGTCAGTTACATCAACAACACCATCCGCGAGCCTGATTCGCGGCCATAAGGATAAAAATGAACAAGCATTTTGCCATGCTGGCCCTGTTAGCCAGCGCCTTTTCCGGTCTGGCCCAGGCCGATGACAGCGCCATTCAGCAATCCCTTAAAAAGCTCGGTCTGAACCAGACGGAGATCAGCCCGTCGCCCTTGCCAGGTTTTAAAACCGTGCTGTCGGAAAGCGGCGTGCTCTATGTGACTGATGACGGCAAACATATGATTCAGGGCCCGCTCTATGATGTCAGCGGCAAACAGCCGGTCAACGTCACCAACCAGCTGCTGGACAAAAAAGTCGAGGCGCTGGTGCCGGAAATGATCGTCTACAAAGCGCCAAAAGAGCAGCATGTGATCACGGTGTTCACCGACATCACATGTGGCTACTGTCACAAGCTGCATGAACAGATGGCGGACTACAATGCGCTGGGCATCACCGTACGCTACCTGGCGTTCCCGCGTGAAGGGCTGAATGGTCAGATCGAACCCGCGATGAAAGCGATCTGGTGCAGCGCTGATCGCAATAAAGCGTTCGATGAAGCGATGAAAGGTAATGCGCCGAAGATGGCCGCGCCGGACAGCTGCAAAATCGATATTGCTCAGCACTACAAACTGGGCGTGCTGTTTGGCATTCAGGGCACACCCGCGATGCTGACCGACACCGGCATGATGATCCCGGGTTATCAGTCGCCGCAGGAGCTGAAACAGGTGCTGGACAAACAGAAGCGTGGTGGTTAATCGGTGTTAAAACAGGAAGTGGAACTGCGTCGCCGGGAGGTGACGGTTGACGATGCGCTGCCGGCCACGCTGCCGCCGCTGCTGAAACGACTCTATCTGCAACGCGGCGTGTGCGACGCCGTGGAGCTGGAGCGCGGTGCGAAAAACCTGCTGCCGTATCAGTCCTTAAGCGGGATTGAGAGCGCCGTAGCGCTGCTGCACCAGGCGCTGCTGGATGGGCGTCGCATTATGGTGGTGGGCGACTTTGATGCCGATGGCGCAACCAGTACTGCGCTGACGGTGATGGCGCTGCGCAGCATGGGTGGCAGCAACGTGCGATATCTGGTGCCTAACCGCTTTGAAGATGGTTATGGCCTCAGTCCGGAAGTGGTGGAGCAGGCGCGCGCGCGCGGTGCCGCAATGATCCTGACGGTCGATAACGGCATCTCCTCTCATGCCGGTGTGGAGTGCGCGCATCAGCACGGTATTCCGGTGCTGATTACCGATCACCATCTGCCGGGCGAAACCTTACCGGCCGCTGAAGCGATCGTGAATCCCAACCTGCCGGACTGCAACTTTCCCTCACGCGCGCTGGCGGGCGTGGGCGTCGCGTTCTATCTGATGCTGGCGCTGCGCGCCCATCTGCGTACGCAGGGCTGGTTTGGCGCTACCCGCGCTGAACCGAATCTGGCGGAGATGCTGGATCTGGTCGCGCTCGGCACGGTAGCCGATGTGGTGCCGCTCGACGTTAATAACCGGATTCTGGTGTGGCAGGGGCTCAGCCGTATCCGGGCCGGAAAATGTCGGCCAGGCATCCGGGCGCTGCTGGAGATTGCGAATCGCGATGCGCGTCAGCTGGCGGCCAGCGATCTCGGTTTCGCGCTGGGGCCACGGCTCAACGCCGCAGGCCGCCTCGATGATATGTCGGTGGGCGTGGCGCTGTTAATGACCGACGATCTCAGCCAGGCGCGCATGCTGGCCAGTGAACTGGATGCGCTGAACCAGACGCGCAAAGAGATAGAGCAGGGCATGCAGAGCGAAGCGCTGGCGCTGTGCCAGGTGCTGGAGCGTGAACAGAGCGATCTGCCGCTGGGACTGGCCTTCTATCATCCCGAATGGCATCAGGGCGTGGTGGGCATTCTCGCCTCTCGTCTGAAAGAGCGTTTCCATCGTCCGGTCATTGCCTTTGCGCCGGCCGGCGACGGCACGCTGAAAGGCTCGGGCCGTTCGATTGCCGGTCTGCATCTGCGCGATGCGCTGGAGCGTCTGGATACGCTGAATCCTGGCCTGATGCTGAAGTTTGGCGGTCACGCTATGGCGGCCGGTTTATCGCTGGAAACCGCGCGCTACGAGGAGTTTCGTCAGCGCTTTGCCGACCTGATCGGAGAGTGGCTGGATGGCGAATCCCTGCAGGGCATCATCTGGTCCGATGGCGCGTTACAGCCGCAGGAGTTTTCGCTGCAGACCGCAGAGATGCTGCGCGAAGCCGGTCCCTGGGGCCAGGCTTTCCCGGAACCCGCGTTTGACGGCAAATTTAAGCTGCTGCAACAGCGTCTGGTGGGCGAGCGTCATCTGAAAGTGATGGTCGAGCCGCTGGAGGGTGGGCCGCTGATCGATGGCATTGCCTTTAATGTCGATACCACGCTCTGGCCTGACAGCAGTATTCGTCAGGTCGAACTGGCTTATAAGCTGGATATTAATGAGTATCGCGGTAACCGCTCGGTGCAGCTGATCATCGACCATATCTGGCCGCTGAACTGAGTCTGACAGGCTGTCGCGTATCTCCGGCCACGGCAGAGGCGCGACAGCCTGATTATCCCCTGCATTAACCCACTGCACGTGAGTATGTCGCTGCGTTCCGATACGCAAATGCGACACGTCACGCAACCCCGGCATCCGCCCACTGTCTCAGCGCTACAATCTGCCGCCAGTTTCGGGTAAACTTATGCGTTAATTTTCCTGTCCCATCGAACATAAGAAAGACGCTAAAGCCATGTTTGAAATCAACCCGGTCAAAAACCGTATTCAGGACCTCAGTGAGCGCAGCGACGTTCTTCGGGGGTATCTTTGACTACGATGCCAAGAAAGAACGCCTCGAAGAAGTAAACGCCGAGCTGGAACAGCCCGATGTCTGGAACGAACCTGAGCGTGCTCAGGCGCTGGGCAAAGAGCGTTCCTCGCTGGAAGCTATCGTGCAGACGCTGGAACAGATGTCGCAGGGCCTTGAAGATGTGCAGGGTCTGCTTGAGCTGGCCGTAGAAGCGGAAGACGAAGAGACCTTCAACGAAGCCGTTGCCGAGCTGGATGTGCTTGAGGGCAAGCTGGGCGAACTGGAATTCCGCCGCATGTTCTCTGGCGAATATGACAGCGCCGACTGCTACATCGATTTGCAGGCAGGTTCCGGCGGCACCGAAGCGCAGGACTGGGCCAGCATGCTGATGCGTATGTATCTGCGTTGGGCCGAAGCAAAAGGCTTCAAAACCGAAATTATCGAAGAGTCTGAAGGCGAAGTTGCGGGTATCAAGTCTGTGACCATTCGCGTGTCTGGCGACTACGCCTTTGGCTGGTTGCGCACCGAAACGGGTGTGCATCGCCTGGTGCGTAAGAGCCCATTCGACTCCGGTGGTCGTCGTCACACCTCCTTCAGCTCTGCCTTTATCTACCCGGAAGTGGATGACGATATTGATATCGACATCAACCCGGCCGATCTGCGCATTGACGTCTATCGTGCGTCGGGTGCGGGCGGTCAGCACGTTAACCGGACCGAATCTGCGGTGCGTATTACCCATGTTCCAACCGGTACCGTCACCCAGTGTCAGAATGACCGTTCTCAGCACAAGAACAAAGATCAGGCAATGAAACAGATGAAAGCGAAGCTGTACGAGCTTGAGATGCAAAAGAAAAACGCTGAGAAACAGGCGCTGGAGGACAACAAGTCCGACATTGGCTGGGGAAGTCAGATCCGTTCTTACGTTCTCGATGATGCACGCATCAAAGATCTGCGCACCGGCGTAGAGACGCGTAACACCCAGGCGGTGCTGGACGGCGATCTGGATCGTTTTATTGAAGCTAGTTTAAAAGCAGGGTTATAGACATGTCTGAACAACAACCGCAGAGCGCCGATGCCGCCGTTGAGTTAAATAACGAACTGAAAACGCGCCGCGAAAAGCTGAGCGCGCTGCGTGCCAACGGTCTGGCGTTTCCTAACGATTTCCGTCGTGACAGCCTTTCGAACCAGCTGCTGGAAAGCTATGGCGAGAAGAGCAACGAAGAGCTGGAAGCGCTGGGTATCGAAGTCAGCGTCGCCGGACGTATGATGACCCGTCGCATCATGGGTAAAGCCTCCTTCGTCACCCTGCAGGATGTGGGCGGCCGGATTCAGCTTTACGTTTCACGTGACGATCTGGCGGAAGGCATCTACAACGAGCAGTTTAAGAAATGGGACCTCGGCGATATCCTGGGCGCGCGTGGCAAACTGTTCAGAACCAAAACCGGCGAACTGTCGATCCACTGTTCAGAACTGCGTCTGCTGACCAAAGCACTGCGCCCGCTGCCGGACAAGTTTCACGGCCTGGCCGATCAGGAAACCCGTTACCGTCAGCGTTACCTTGATCTGATCGCCAACGAAGAGTCTCGCAACACCTTCAAAATTCGTTCGCAGATCATGGCCGGTATTCGCCAGTTCATGGTGGGCCGCGACTTTATGGAAGTGGAAACCCCGATGATGCAGGTGATCCCGGGCGGCGCCTCTGCGCGTCCGTTTATCACCCATCACAATGCGCTGGATATCGACATGTATCTGCGTATTGCGCCAGAGCTCTACCTGAAGCGTCTGGTGGTGGGCGGCTTCGATCGCGTGTTCGAGATTAACCGTAACTTCCGTAACGAAGGTATTTCGCCACGTCATAACCCAGAGTTCACCATGATGGAACTCTATATGGCTTATGCGGATTATAAAGATCTGATCGAGCTGACTGAAAGCCTGTTCCGTACGCTGGCGCAGGATGTGCTGGGCAGCACGGTCGTGCCTTACGGCGAGCAGGAGTTTGATTTCGGTAAGCCGTTTGAAAAACTGACCATGCGTGAAGCGATCAAGAAATACCGCCCGGAAACGGATCTGGCCGATCTGGACGACTTCGATAAAGCCGTGGCGATTGCACAATCCCTGCATATCAAAGTAGAGAAGAGCTGGGGTCTGGGCCGCGTTGTGACCGAGATCTTCGAAGAGACGGCAGAAGCGCATCTGATTCAGCCAACCTTCATCACCGAATATCCGGCTGAAGTCTCTCCGCTGGCCCGTCGTAACGATGAGAACCCGGAAATTACCGATCGCTTTGAGTTCTTCATTGGCGGCCGTGAAATCGGTAATGGTTTCTCCGAGCTGAACGATGCAGAAGATCAGGCTGAGCGTTTCCTGCAGCAGGTGAATGCCAAAGATGCGGGTGATGACGAAGCGATGTTCTACGACGAAGACTATGTCACCGCACTGGAACACGGTCTGCCGCCAACCGCAGGTCTGGGCATCGGTATTGACCGTATGGTGATGCTGTTTACCAACAGCCATACTATCCGTGATGTGATCCTGTTCCCGGCATTGCGTCCAGGCAGCAAGTAAGTCTGACTGTAATCAGAAAAGGCCGGGCATCCCGGCCTTTTTTATATCTGCTGTTCGCCTCGCCACGCTTGAGTCATGCCGCTTCCTCTGCCAGGCTGAATGTCTCAACCTGGAGCCATCATCATGACGCAACGTCCCGACTGTATTCGCCACTGGCAGGCGCTGGAAGGCGAAGATAACGAACACTATGCCGACAGCGATGAGCGCATGTCGATTGGTGCGCCACTGGGGAGATTGCTGGGATTAACCCGCCTTGGCATTCACCATGAAAGGCTGTTGCCCGGACGCCGCTTGTCTTATCCCCACGCGGAGAGCGCGGAAGAAGAGTTCATTTTTGTGCTTGAAGGACATCCTGACGCCTGGATTAACGGCGAGCTTTATCCGCTGTCGCCGGGCGATGCAGTGGCCTTTCCGGCAGGCACGGGCATTTGCCATACCTTTATCAATAACAGCGAGCACGAGGCACGCTTCTTAGTGATAGGGGAGACCAGCAAGCCTGAAAATCGTATTGCTTATCCTCTTAACCCGGACTACGAAGCGACCCGTCACGACAGATGGCTGAATCCGCCCGAACATCCTATGGGCAACCATCCCGGTTTGCCCGACAAAAAAACTTAAGATTTTATCGCCTGATCCAGCCAGGTCTGGAATCGTGAATAGGGCACATAGAGCGCAACGTTCTTATACAGCGTCTTACCGCTGGCATTATCGTTGATGTCATTGCTGTAGCCGATAATCACACCTGCCAGCGTGTCGTCTGAGGCGTTATAGACTGCGCCGCCCGACATCCCTTTCACCACACCTGCATTCGCCGCCACGACGACGCAGTCCGGCTTGTTCCAGCGATTGGCCAGCGTGGTATTAATCAGGTTCTGTCCGCTGGAGCTGACCGGCATGGCCGAAATGAAACTGTAGCCGTAGAGATTCACCCGGTCGCCGATATGGCTGTTGCGGAAGCTGGGTGGCAGGTTCATTTCGCTGTTTTTGTGGTAGACCACCGCCAGATCGCATTGCGGATGCCAGGCTTTGACGCGGTATAGTGAAAACTTCGCCACGTGCGCGGCGGTCAGGCTGTACTCCGGCGTCAGCGGGATAGTGGTACCGAGCGTACCAAAGCCCAGCACGGTGGGAATGCCGGTTACGGTCATATCAACCCGTTTTTCAGCCTCTTTACTGTACTCATAATGACCCACCGAGCAGCCGGTTAAGCCAAACACCATTAAGGCTATGAGTCGTTGCATTCTCTCTCCCTGCGTCAGAAGTTGATTACATCACCTGGCAATGAATTAGGGATATATCGGCAACGTTAAGGATTTATTAATTAATTCCGCATTAAAAAGCGTAACCGGTTAACAGAAAATGACAACCTGGCCGTGGGGGATTGAGGCTGTGCGGGCCTGGCCTGCAGGCTACAGACGAAAGATTTTTACGATAACGCGTCAGGATTATTGCGGCGGCGGCAATAATCCTTTGCTGCACGCAGGCTATGTCGCAAATCAGCGCTGTGCTGTAATACTCAACGTGACGCAGATCAAATTCTAACAAGCGTCGAGGGGCGGCGCGTCTGCGCGGTTCACCTGCAAATAAAACCGGGAGAGTGTTATGCCTGTAGCATTAATGGCGCTGGCGTTGAGTGCGTTCGCCATCGGAACCACCGAATTTGTCATTATGGGATTGCTGCCGGAGGTGGCACGTGACCTTCAGGTGTCGATTCCGTCGGCAGGCTGGCTGATCAGTGGCTATGCGCTGGGCGTGGCGATAGGTGCGCCGATTATGGCGCTGCTCACCGCCAGACTGCCGCGCAAAAAAACGCTGATCCTGCTGATGGTGATCTTTATTGTCGGCAACCTGCTGTGTGCGCTGGCTTACAACTACAACCTGCTGATGCTGGCGCGAATCGTCACCGCGCTCTGTCACGGTGCTTTCTTTGGCATCGGCGCGGTGGTTGCCGCCAGCCTGGTGCCGGCCGGTCGTCAGGCTTCTGCTGTGGCGCTGATGTTTACCGGGCTGACCCTGGCTAACGTGCTGGGCGTTCCGCTGGGAACCAGCTTCGGACAGATGTTTGGCTGGCGCGCCACGTTCTGGAGCGTAGCGGTGATCGGCGTGCTGGCGTTTATCGCCCTGATCGTGAGTCTGCCGAACAATAAAGAGGAGAAGCCGGTTCATCTGGCGAGTGAAATCGGGGCGCTGGCCAACGGGAAACTCTGGCTCTCGCTGCTGATGACGGTGTTCTTTGCCGCGGCGATGTTTGCACTGTTCAGCTACATTGCGCCGCTACTGTTAGAGGTAACGGGCATCAGCGATCGGGGTGTCAGCTGGACGCTGTTCCTGATTGGCGCGGGCCTGACAGTAGGTAACATTCTTGGCGGCAAACTGGCCGACTGGAAAGTCTCTTTCAGTCTGATCCTCAGCTTTTCACTGATTGCCATCTTCTCGCTGCTGTTCAGCTGGACCAGCCATGCGTTGTGGCTGGCGGAGCTCACTCTGTTCCTCTGGGCAATGGCGACCTTTGCCACGGTACCGGGCCTGCAGATCAACGTGGTCCGTCACGGCAAAGAGGCACCAAACCTGGTCTCAACCCTGAATATTTCAGCGTTTAACGTCGGTAATGCGCTTGGGGCCTGGGTCGGCGGGGCGGTTATTGGCCGTGGTTTTGGCCTGACGGCGGTGCCGGTTGCGGCAGCTGCGCTGGCCGCTATCGGCCTGCTGATCTGCCTGATCACCTTTCGTAAATCGGGCAGCGCAGCCGCCCGAGTTCGCGCTTAAGCCAGGCGGGCGGCAATACGTGCCGGAAAGTCAGCCACCTGCTGCTGCAGATGGCTGACAAAGGCATCGACCAGCGCTGACGCGGGGCGGTGTTGTGGCCTCACCAGGCTGACGGTAAACGGCACCGCCACGCTGAATTTTCGCATCACCACACCGCTGTCGGCGTAATCCAGCGCCGTCAGTGGATTCACAATCGAAATACCCACGCCCGCTCTGACCATCGCGCACACCGACGCGGCGCTGTGCGTCTCCATCACCAGCCGCCGTTCGACTCCCTGATCCTGAAACAGCGCATCCAGCAGTTGACGATAGCTGTCGTTGCGCGACAGGCTGACATACTCTTCGCCCGCAAAGTCCTGCGGTGTCAGTTCTGCACGCTGGCTCAGAGGATGATGCTGTGGCAACACGCACACTTCATCACAGGTCAGCAGGGCGAGGCGGTCAGTGCCGGCCGGCGCGTGCTGAGTTTCGGTTAAGCCGATATCGTAGCGCTGTGCCGACAGCCACTCCTCCAGCAGCGGCGACTCCTGCGGAATCACATTCAGGCTCACATCCGGGTAGCGCTGTAAAAACGGCTGACACAGCGGTGGCAGCAGCGACTGCGAAAAAACCGGCAGGCAGGCGATCGACAGCTCACCCTGACGAAACTGACGCAACCCTTCTGCCGCTTCCATGATGCGATCCAGCCCATACCAGGAGCGCTGCACTTCTTCAAACAGACGTAACCCCTGCACCGTCGGTTGCAGGCGACCGCGTACCCGCCCGAAGAGTGCTAATCCCAGCTGCTGCTCCAGTCGCGCCAGCTCCCGGCTTACGGTCGGCTGTGAGGTATGCAGCAGCGTAGCAGCCTGGGTCAGGTTGCCACTGGTCATCACCGCATGAAAAATTTCGATATGCCGCCAGTTGATGTTTGCCACGCCGCCTTCCTATATCCATTCTGAATAGATGCTATTAAAACAGATATTTTTCGCTATGGCATGATTCTGGCCTAATGCAATTATCGCCACAGGAGAATTGCTATGCCACGTTCATTACAGAGTACCGACACCGCCCTCAACGCCGCTAACCTGCTGCCGCTGGCACGCCGTTATGCAGGGCCATTCTGGGCTTATGATGCGCAGATTATTCAGGCGCGTATTGCCCAGCTGCAAGCGTTTGATGTGGTGCGTTTTGCGCAAAAAGCCTGCTCAAATATTCATATCCTGCGCCTGATGCGCGCAGCAGGTGTGAAAGTGGATTCGGTATCGCTGGGTGAGATCGAACGTGCGCTGGCTGCTGGCTACCAGCCTGGCGGTGACGAAATCGTCTTTACCGCGGATCTGTTCGATCAGCCGACACTGGCGCGGGTTACCGCGTTGAAGGTGCCGGTTAATGCCGGTTCGATTGATATGCTGCATCAGCTCGGCGCGGTGTCACCGGGACATGCGGTGTGGCTGCGGGTGAATCCTGGCTTCGGTCACGGCCATAGCCAGAAAACCAATACCGGCGGCGAAAACAGCAAGCACGGTATCTGGCATGGCGACTTAGCCGAGGCGCTGGCAGCAATTCAGCAGCACGGCCTGAAGCTGATGGGCATACACATGCATATCGGCTCAGGCGTCGACTATGCGCATCTGCAGCAGGTCTGTGATGCGATGGTCGGCCTGGTGATGGCATCGGGTCAGGATCTGACCGCGATCTCTGCGGGCGGTGGTCTTTCTATCCCTTATCGCTACGGCGAAGAGGCGATCGATACCGATCACTACTTTGGACTGTGGGACGCGGCGCGTCAGCGTATCGCTCAGCATCTGGGTCACGCGGTCAAACTGGAGATCGAACCGGGCCGTTTCCTGGTGGCCGAAGCGGGCGTGCTGGTGTCGCAGGTGCGGGCAGTAAAGTCGATGGGCAGCCGTCACTTCGTGCTGGTCGATGCCGGTTTCAGTGACCTGATGCGCCCCTCCATGTATGGCAGCTATCACCATATCTCGCTGATGGCAGGTGATGAACGGGCGATTGATGAGCAGCAGAACATCGACACGGTGGTCGCCGGTCCGCTATGTGAATCGGGCGATGTCTTTACCCAGCTGGAGGGCGGCATGGTTGAACCGCGAGCAATGCCGGCAGCAAAAGTGGGCGATTATCTGGTGTTCCACGACACCGGCGCTTACGGTGCCTCCATGTCCTCAAACTACAACAGCCGTCCGCTGATCCCGGAAGTGCTGTTTGAGCAGGGCCAGTCGCGCGAAATCCGTCGCGCGCAGACGATTGAGTCATTGCTGGCGCTGGAAATCGATTAACTCATGAAAATCGTCCCGCTAAGCGATGTGCCGCAGTTTGCCGATCAGATCACCGACTGGCAGTGGCGCGCTTTTGGCGAAGTCCGCAGCCGGGCGTTCTTCGCCAGTGTGGTTAACAGCAGCCTGACCGGCGCTGATTTTCCGGTGACGTTTGTCGCCGCAGAGGCGGGCAGGGCAATCGGCACGGTGGGATTCTGGCGCTGCGATCTGATCAGCCGTCAGGATCTCTATCCGTGGCTGGCGGCGCTCTATGTGGAGGAGTCGGCGCGCGGCAAAGGTGTCAGTGAGGCGCTGCAGCAGCATGTTATTGCTTATGCACAGGCTCGCGGCTATCCACGGTTGTGGTTATGGTCAACGTTTGGGGGATATTACGAACGTTCTGGCTGGCTGCCGCAGGGAGAGGCGCTGGCGTATCCCGATAAGCCGGTGAAACTTTATTATCGTGACCTGTGAGAGAAGCCAGCCGCACCAGCGGCAGCTGGCAACAGAGTATTTATGGCGCAGGATAGGTATAACGGCGGTGGATCGCCTCAATACCTTCCAGAATCTCTGCATTTAAGGTCAGATTGAAGCTGTCGATATTAATCTGCAACTGCTCAAGCGTCGTGGCGCCCAGCAGCGTGCTGGCCACAAACGGCTGCTGACGCACATAGGCGAGCGCCATCTGCGACGGGTCGATCTGATGCCGTTGCGCTAACGCCACATATTCGGCAATCGCTTTCTGTGACTGCTCGCCGCTATAGCGGGTAAAGCGGCTGAACAGCGTGTTACGTGCGCCCGCAGGCTGCGCACCGTTCAGATATTTGCCGCTCAGCGTACCAAACGCAAGGCTGGAATACGCCAGCAGCTCGACGCCTTCATGCTGGCTGATCTCGGCCAGACCCACTTCAAAGCTGCGGTTCAGCAGGCTGTAGGGATTCTGAATGCTGATGATGCGCGGCAGTTCATGCTTCTCCGCCAGCTGCAGGTAGCGCATCACGCCCCACGCCGTTTCGTTCGACACGCCGATATAACGGATTTTGCCGGCGCGCACCTGCTCGGTCAGCGCTTCCAGCGTCTCCAGCAGCGTCACCTGCGCCGTGGTCTCGCTGTACTGATAGCCAAGCTTGCCAAAATAGTTGGTCTGGCGCTGCGGCCAGTGCAGCTGGTAAAGATCAAGGTAGTCGGTGTTCAGGCGTTTCAGGCTGGCATCGAGTGCCGCGCGGATGTTTTTACGGTCCAGTGCCATATCCGGGCGAATCGACGCATCATTGCCGCGTGACGGACCCGCCACTTTACTGGCCAGAATGATTTTGTCGCGGCTGCCGCGCTGTTTAAGCCAGCTGCCAATGTATTGTTCGGTCAGACCCTGGGTTTCCGGGCGCGGTGGCACCGGATACATCTCGGCGGTATCAATAAAGTTGATGCCGGAACGGATAGCTAAATCCAGCTGAGCATGAGCGTCGGCTTCGCTGTTCTGTTCGCCAAACGTCATAGTGCCCAACCCCAGCTGACTCACTTCCAGCGTGCTGTGGGGAATACGATGATAGTGCATTGCCAGCTTCCTTTTTTTATGGAATGGAATGTTATGTCCTCAGGGACTATAGCGCGAGCAACGGCGGGGAAGGAAGGGGGAAAAGTCGGGGAAATCACCTGCCAGCACGGAATCGGTGGCAGGTAATTAAATCGGGCACTTAACGTTCAATGATCGTTGAGACCTCATCGCTGTTAATCTGCACCTCGTGACCCGTCTGGTCGGTGTACTGCACCAGGCCGGTCTCTTTATCAATGCCCGGCTTACCCTCGGTCATGATCATCCGGCCATCTTTGGTCGCCATGACATAATCAGAACTGCATCCACTCAGGAACGCTGCGGTTACCATCACCAGTGCTACGCCTGCCCACCCTTTCATCACGCCTCTTCCTCACAAATCGTTAAGTGCAAAAAGTGTAGTAATAAATGGTTTTGCTGGCAGGGTTAATCGTAGGATTCTGAAAATAACCGGGCGAGCAGGCTCGCCCTTGACTTTCTCAGGCGTGCTTTTTCTTACTGCGCATCAGGTTAAGGCACTCAACCGCCATGGAGAAGAACATAGCGAAATAAATGTAACCTTTTGGTACGTGGACCGCGAAACTCTCCAGAATCAGGGTAAAACCGACCAGAATCAGGAAGGAGAGTGCCAGCATTTTTACCGACGGATGGCGCTCGACAAACTCACCAATGGCGCGTGCGGCAAACATCATCATCAGCACCGCAATCACCACTGCCGCCATCATAATAAACAGATGATCGGAGAGGCCGATGGCGGTAATCACCGAGTCGAGGCTGAAAATAATGTCGAGCATCATGATCTGCACAATCGCGCCAAGGAACGAATGAACGCGGGTGTTGTGTTCGCCTTCGCTGCCTTCAATCGTTTCATGGATCTCCATGCTCGATTTCCATAGCAGGAAAAGTCCGCCAAACAGCAGAATCAGATCGCGCGCCGAGAAGGCATGATCCATCAGCGTAAACAGCGGATTAGTCAGACGGGCAACCCACGCGATGGAAGCCAGCAGGCCAAGACGCATTAACATCGCGCCCATCAGACCAATGCGGCGTGCACTGGCTTGCTGGTGTTTTGGCAGTTTAGCGACCACCAGCGACAGGAAAATGATGTTATCAATCCCCAGCACCACCTCAAGGATGGTCAGGGTGCCCAGCGCCAGCCAGGCGTTGGGATCGGAAATCCACTCAAACATACCGGCATTCAATCCTAAACGAAAAGTAAACGGCGATTATACGCATTGAATTCGCTAATCTCCCACAAAATTGCGACGATGGTCGCGCAGGATAAGCGATTTACAGGAGAAAATGGCGCGCCAGCAGGGGACCGGTGAAGCTCTTTTTCAGGTAGAAGCCGCGCGGCAGGGTCATGATAGGCTGGCCCTGATCGCCGATTCCCTCGGTCAGTGCCTTACTGTTGGCGGCTTTGGGCCGGATTTGCAGCCAGGCACCATGCCGTGCGGTAATCTGCTCAACACGCCCCAGCACGATCATATCCATCAGTTCTTCCCAGTCCTGTCGCAGCATCTCATCTTCTTCCGCATTCGGGCTCCATAACAGCGGCGCGCCGACACGGCGCTCCCGCAGCGGAATCTCACGCCCGCCTTCAACCGGGATCCACAACACCCGCGCCAGCTTGTGACGCACATGGCTGGTGAGCCAGGTCACGCCGCTGTTACCGGTCAGCGGTGCGACGCAGACAAAGGTGGTTTCCAGCGGTTTACCCTGTGCATCTATCGGGATGGTTTTCAGTTCGATACCCAGATGGGCAAAGTCCTGTTCCGCTTTGCTGCCCGCGCTCGCCCCAAGGTGCCATTCCAGCAGCATGCCAACCCAGCCTTTATCGCGTTTAAGATCCGCAGGCATGGGCAGACCGGCACGCGCAGCCAGCGTTTTCATAGGTAATCCGGCTAAATTCTGCGCGCGTGCCAGCAGGCTGGCTTCATCTTCAGGTAGTCCTGGTGGATAACACATGTTGATCACTCGCAATGATTAAAATTTGTACAGCTGCGGGTAGCTAAGTTGTCCCGCTTAAATAAATCGTGTCAGGGATCGATAATAACATGATAGATCATGCTTTTTTGAGGGGATTGCCCTTGAGTTATCCGCAGTGGATCAGGGTTATCCCAGCTTACCCGCAACAATGAACAGGATCTCCATCCCGGTTATCCACAGAAAAGTGGGATAACCCCCTTATGTTTGCGGTACTGGTTCCATTTACAGCCTTGACTTTTTGCTATCTGACCAAATTTTCACCACCATGACCTAACCCTGAGCAAATATCTGTGGATAAAAAGCGATGTGCTTATAATTTAGCCAATTGTCAGTGGGCGTAAAAATATTCGCTGTTTATAAAAAGCCGATAAAGCGAGATTTTGCATTAATTTCATTTTTAATCAATGATATAAAAAATTAACTCTTTTCGGCATTCCCAGGTGTGATGGCAGGGTTATTCAGCTAACTCCCGCGTTCTGCACAAAGCTATCCACAGAAAAGGTGAATAAGATCGATCTTTTTTGCGGGCTTTGTTTATAACTTTGCCCTTTTCTGTGAGTTATCCCGCTATTGATGGCTCAACCCCCCATGAATCCAGTGGTTTACCGCCTGTAAGGAGTGTGAAACAATCAGGCCATTCAAATTTTGCTTTGAGGTAGTCCGGTGATCGATGATGATGGCTACCGCCCGAATGTTGGTATCGTAATCTGTAACCGGCAGGGACAAGTGTTATGGGCCAGGCGCTTTGGACAGCACTCCTGGCAATTTCCTCAGGGAGGCATCAATCCCGGTGAAACCGCAGAACAGGCGATGTATCGCGAACTGTTCGAAGAGGTCGGATTACACCGGAAAGATGTTCGAATACTTGCCTCTACCCGTAACTGGTTGCGTTACAAGTTGCCAAAACGTTTGGTGCGTTGGGACACAAAGCCGGTATGTATCGGCCAGAAACAAAAGTGGTTTCTTCTGCAGTTAATGTGTAATGACGCGGATATCAATGTACAGCACAGCAGCACGCCGGAATTTGACGGCTGGCGCTGGGTCAGTTTCTGGTATCCGGTGCGTCAGGTTGTCTCCTTTAAGCGCGATGTCTATCGTCGGGTGATGAAGGAATTCGCTGGCGTGGTGATGTCTATGCAGGAGAGTGCGGGGCAGCGAAATAATCCTGCCCATCGACGTAAGAGAGGATAGGCCACGCCCTTTATGCTCACTCAGTTGCGCGAAATTGTAGAAAAAGTGGCGAGTGCGCCGCGTCTCAATGAAGCACTCGACATCCTGGTTAATGAGATCTGTCTGGCGATGGATACGGAAGTCTGTTCCGTTTACCTCGCCGACCACGATCGTCGCTGCTATTACCTGATGGCGACGCGCGGCCTCAAAAAACCGCGTGGCCGCACCGTGACGCTGGCGTTTGACGAAGGTATCGTCGGTTTAGTGGGCCGTCTGGCCGAACCGATTAACCTTGCTGACGCTCAGAGCCACCCCAGCTTTAAATATATCCCCGCAGTCAAAGAGGAGCGTTATCGCTCCTTCCTCGGCGTGCCCATTATCAGCCGTCGCCAGCTTCTTGGCGTGCTGGTGGTGCAGCAGCGCGAACACCGTCAGTTTGATGAAAGCGAAGAATCATTCCTGGTGACGCTCGCCACCCAGATGGCGGCGCTGCTGTCGCAGTCTCAGATGGGTCAGCTGTTTGGTCAGTTCCGGCAGACGCGGGTGCGCGCCATTGCGGCAGCGCCTGGCGTAGCGGTGGCACCCGGCTGGGTCGATGAGACGCAGCCTCTGCTCGATCAGGTTTCGGCCGCCTCGACGCTGGATGTACAGCGTGAACGTGAGCGTCTGTCGCTCGCCATGAGCGAAGCGGCCAGTGAATTCCGCCGCTTCAGCAAACGTTTCAGCGCCAGCGCACAGAAAGAGAGCGCGGCCATTTTCGATCTCTACTCTCACCTGTTAACCGATGCCCGGCTGAAGAAAGATCTGTTCGACGAGATCGAGCGCGGATCGGTCGCGGAGTGGGCCGTGAAACAGGTGATCGAGAAGTTTGCTGAACAGTTCGCCAGCCTGACTGACAACTACCTGCGTGAACGCGCAGGCGATCTGCGGGTGCTGGGTCAGCGTCTGCTGTTTCACCTCGATGATACTCTGGTCGGCACCAATGCCTGGCCGGAACGCTTTGTGCTGGTCGCCGATGAGCTGACCGCCACTACCTTAGCGGAGCTGCCACAGGAGCGGCTGGCGGGTGTGGTAGTGCGTGACGGCGCCGCTAACTCCCATGCGGCGATCCTGACCCGCGCCATGGGCATCCCGACGGTGATGGGCGCTGACATCCAGCCTCATCAGCTCAACAAACGCCTGCTGATCGTTGATGGCTATCGCGGTGAGCTGCTGATCGATCCCGAGCCGGTGCTGGTGCAGGAGTATCAGCGGCTGATCAGCGAAGAGAACGCGCTGAGCAAAATGGCGGAAGGCGTGGTCGATCAGCCGGGTGAGCTGAAAAGTGGCGAACGCGTGCAGGTGATGCTGAATGCCGGATTAAGCCCGGAACATGAACAGGCGCTGGGCAGCTGGGTGGATGGTATCGGCCTCTACCGCACCGAAATCCCGTTTATGCTGCAGAACGGCTTCCCGTCGGAAGAGGAGCAGGTGGCGCAGTATCAGGGTATGTTGCAGCTGTTCCACAACAAGCCGGTAACGCTGCGAACGCTGGATGTGGGGGCAGACAAACAGCTGCCCTACATGCCGATCAGTGAAGAGAACCCTTGCCTGGGCTGGCGTGGCATCCGCCTGACGCTCGACCAGCCGGAAATTTTTCTGGTGCAGGTACGCGCGATGCTGCGTGCCAATGCCGCCTCCGGCAACCTCAGTATCCTGCTGCCGATGATCAGTCATATCGACGAAATCGACGATGCAAAACAGCTGATCGAGCGCGCCGGACGCGAAGTAGAAGAGATGCTGGGCTATGCGATTCCCGCGCCGCGTATTGGCATCATGATCGAAGTGCCGTCGATGCTGTTTATGATCCCGCATCTGGCGTCCCGGGTCGATTTTGTCTCGGTCGGCACCAACGACCTGACGCAGTATTTGCTGGCGGTGGATCGCAACAATACCCGCGTCGCGAACCTGTACGACTCGTTGCATCCGGCGATGCTGCGCGCACTGAATGCGATCGCGCAGGAAGCCCGCCTGGCCAATCTGGAATTGTGCCTTTGTGGTGAAATGGCAGGCGATCCGATGTGTGTCGCGCTGCTGGTCGGCCTGGGTTATTACCATCTCAGCATGAACGGTAAAAACGTACCGCGCGTAAAATACCTGTTGCGTCATCTGGATCGTGAAGAGGTACAGAAGCTCAGCGAGCAGGGAATGAGTGCCGACACTGCCACCGAAGTTCGCCATCTGGTCTCGGCCTTTATGGAGCGGCGCGGATTAGGTGGGCTTATCCGTGGTGGTCGTTAGTCGTTAGTCGTTAGTCGTTAGACGTTAAGCTCGGCGGGTTATCCGCGTTTACATTTGCAAGACATTTCACAAAACCGGCTGTGCTATGATGCGCAGCCTTAATTTATGTGCCTGACAACGCCCCTTTTCAGGGTTGAAAAATAGACGGTGAATGATGAATAACGGCTATATTGCATTTCCGCAGTTCGATCCGGTGATCTTCTCGATCGGACCGGTTTCGCTTCACTGGTACGGTCTGATGTATCTGGTGGGCTTTGTTTTCGCCATGTGGCTGGCAGTACGCCGCGCCAATCAGCCTGGCAGCGGCTGGAAAAAAGAGGAAGTTGAGAACCTGCTTTACGCCGGTTTCCTGGGCGTCTTCCTGGGCGGCCGCATCGGCTATGTCCTGTTCTACAACTTACCGCTGTTCCTGGAAAATCCCCTCTATCTGTTTAAAGTCTGGGATGGCGGCATGTCGTTCCACGGTGGCCTGATCGGGGTGATTGTGGTGATGCTGATCTTTGCCCGCCGCACTAAACGTAATTTCTTCCAGGTTTCGGATTTCATTGCGCCGCTGATCCCGTTTGGTCTGGGGGCCGGTCGTCTCGGCAACTTCATTAACGGCGAGCTGTGGGGACGAGTTGATCCGGGCTTCCGCTATGCAATGCTGTTTCCCGGCTCCCGCAGCGAAGATGTCGCGCTGGCCGCCACCAATCCGCAATATCAGGAACTGCTTAATACCTACGGCGTACTGCCACGTCATGCTTCGCAGCTCTATGAACTGGCGCTGGAAGGTGTGGTGCTGTTTATCATTCTGAACCTGTTTATTCGCAAGCCGCGCCCGATGGGCAGCGTCTCTGGCCTGTTCCTGATTGGCTACGGCGCCTTCCGTATAATCGTTGAGTTCTTCCGCCAGCCGGATGCTCAGCTTGGCCTGTTTGAAGGCGGAATCAGTATGGGACAGATCCTCTCTGTGCCGATGATTGTTGCCGGTATTATTATGATGATCTGGGCGTATCGTCGTCGCCCGCAGCCACAATTTCGCGAGGAAAAATGAAACAGTATCTGGATTTAATGCAACATGTGCTGCACGAAGGCACACCAAAAGCTGACCGTACCGGCACGGGTACGCTTTCAATTTTTGGTCACCAGATGCGTTTCAATCTGCAGGATGGTTTTCCGCTGGTCACCACCAAGAAATGCCATATCCGCTCCATTATTCATGAGCTGTTGTGGTTCCTGAAAGGTGATACCAATATCGGTTATCTTAAGGAAAACAACGTCTCTATCTGGGACGAGTGGGCAGATGAGAATGGCGATCTTGGCCCGGTGTATGGCAAACAGTGGCGCAGCTGGGGAACGGCCAGCGGTCAGGAAATTGACCAGTTAAGCCAGGTGATGGAGCAGCTGAAGCGCGATCCTGACTCACGGCGGATTATCGTTTCTGCCTGGAACGTTGGTGAGCTCAGCGAGATGGCACTGGCACCGTGCCATGCGTTCTTCCAGTTCTATGTGGCGGATGGCAAGCTCTCCTGCCAGCTCTATCAGCGCTCGTGCGACATCTTCCTGGGTCTGCCGTTTAACATCGCCAGCTATGCGCTGCTGGTGCATATGGTGGCGCAGCAGTGCGATCTGCAGGTAGGCGACTTCGTCTGGACGGGTGGTGACACGCACCTCTACAGTAACCATCTGGAGCAGGCGCGCCTGCAGCTGACCCGTGAGCCGCGTCCGTTGCCAAAGCTGGTGATCAAACGCAAACCAGCGTCACTGTTTGACTATCAGTTCGACGATTTCGAGATTGAAGGCTACGATCCGCATCCCGCGATCAAAGCGCCTGTCGCCATCTGATTCGCTATAAACGATAACGCCCTGGCAACTTCGCTGGGGCTTTTTTTTGCCTGCATACCGGTAAATCTGCGGCACCGCTCGCACGCTTCTGCCACTGCCTGACATTAGAGACGATTCTCTGCGACATGCTTTCCAGCCTGTCACAACACCTGTTGTTTCGCCTGTTCATCACCCCTACTCTGACGCCATGAAAACAGCACACTTACGCGGTTTTACCCTGCCGGAGCTGCTGCTGGTTATGGTGATTGCCGGCATTCTGAGCCTTGCCGCGCTACACGGCTGGCAGCGCTGGCAACAGCGGCAGCAACTCCGCGACAGCGCTCAGCAATTGCAGGGATTCCTGCTACGACTGCGTGCCCAGGCCAACCGACAAAATAGCGATCTGGTGTTATGGTCACGGCCGGGCAATCCCTGGTGCATCGGTGCCGGCAGCCGCCCCGTTGCGGGGTGTGTTCACGGGAAACGGCTGCATTTCATCGCGCCGCACGCGGGCGTGGCGCTCTATGACATTCGGGGCGAGCCGGGTTTCTATGGCCGCCGCAATGTCGCTAAGGCGGGCAGTATAGAGCTGGGGAACAGCGCCGGACGCATACGGCTTATTATCTCAGCCAGAGCCCGTATTCGCCTCTGCATGATGGATGAGGAGACGTGCCGTTGAAAATCGCCGGATTCAGCCTGCTGGAGATGCTAATCGCCATGGCAATCAGCGCGGTCATCATGTTAAGTACCGGACGTTTTCTGCCGCTGCTGCTGGCGGAGAATGCCGGCGTACTGCAACAGGCGCAACTGCGTCATGAGTTACAGCAGATGATGGCCACGCTGGAAAAGGCGGTGCGGCGTGCCGGTTATTGTCACGGTGAGTGCGGCAGTGGTGCACTGAAAATCAGCGAGAATTGCCTGCTGCTGCGCTGGGATGAGAACAGCAACGGTAAATGGGAACCGGTGGGCCATACGGAGAGTGACTATTACGGCTTTCGCCTGCGCCAGCAGCAGCTTGAGATGCAGCGCGGTGTTGACCAGTGTCAGTCAGCGGGCTGGGAACAGCTCTCCGATCCCGCATTCATGACAGTGGAGCAGTTCGGCATCAGCCATCAGGGTACACAGGTCAGGATCGTGCTGCAGGGACGGGCCGGACGCTGGCTTGAAACGGTGGAGAGCTGGCTAGAGGGCGTGAACCTGTGAAGCAGCGAGGCAGTAGTGCGCTGGGCATGGTGCTGATGATTATGGTGATTGCCAGCTTTACGCTACATGCCAGCCGAAAGATGTCTGAGCAGGGAATGCGATTGCTGGCGGATGAGCAGCAGTTTATTCAGGATTTCTGGCGAGCGCAGTCGGCGCTGCAATGGGGTCTTTCCCTGAGCTGGCCAGCGACGGAGTCTGCCCTGTGCCAGCAGGATGATCGCCAGGGCTGGCGCAGCTGTTTACAGCGAGGTGAGAAGGATGAAGGTCTGCTTAAAGGTGAGGCCAGCGGCAGTGGCATGGCGGTCTGGCATTGGGTGCATTTACGGGGCAATCAGATTAGTGCGCTGCCGCACGGCTGGATTGATTACTGTCCGCTCACGTCCCCGGCAACCTGCCAGTAAATGTGGCGGATTCAGTCTGCCGGAAGTGTTGTTTGCTCTGCTGTTAATGGCATTAAGCAGCAGCACGCTGTTGCACTATCATCGCGCACTGGCGCTGGGATTCAGTCAGCAGTGGTATCAGCGTGAGGCATGGCGGGTTGCTGAGCAGCGCCTGGCAGGGCATGAAGTTGCGGGCTGGACATCTGCGCTGCAACAGCAGAGCGGCCCTTCAGGCTGCACTCTGGAACGGGCGGATGTGACGGGGCCTTATCAGCGCAGCGCTACTCTGACGCGGCTGCAATGTTAAAGGTCGCGGGTCGCCCTTTTGATGGGTTTCAACCGCGATACGCGGTAAAGTGACAGAGCCGCAATACCGCAGTCACGTTCTGAGTTATCACAGGAGTTTTCATGTTTCACGTTTATCACTCAAATCAGCTTGATGTGCTGAAGATTCTGGCGGCGGCGGTGATTAAACATGATCCTCTTGATGATCCTTTCGCCTCAGAAATGGTGCTGGTGCAGAGCCCGGGAATGGCGCAATGGCTGCAGATGGAGCTGGCGCAAACCTTTGGCATCGCGGCCAATATCGAATTCCCGCTGCCTGCCAGTTTTATCTGGGAGATGTTTGTTCGAGTACTGCCCGATATCCCGGTAGAAAGTGCCTTCAGTAAAGCCAGTATGGGCTGGAAGCTGATGCACCGGCTGCCAGTGATGCTCGAACAGGAAGAGTTTGTCTCTTTACGCCACTACCTCCATGACGACGGCGACAAGCGAAAACTGTATCAGCTCAGTTCACGCGTGGCCGATCTGTTCGACCAGTATCTGGTTTATCGTGCGGACTGGCTCAATAGCTGGGAGCGTGGCGAAAGCATTGACGGATTGGGCGAAGCGCAGCGCTGGCAGGCCGCACTGTGGCGCGATCTGGTCAGTTATACACAGGCGCTGCACCAGCCCGAATGGCACCGTGCCAACCTCTATTCGCGATTTATCCAGACGCTGGAGCAGGCGAAAACCACGCCGGAAAATCTGCCAAAACGGGTCTTCATCTGTGGTATTTCTGCGCTGCCGCCAGTCTATCTGCAGGCGTTGCAGGCGCTGGGACGTCATATCGACATCCATCTGCTGTTCACCAATCCCTGCCGCGACTACTGGGGCGACATTCAGGACTATGCGTTTCTGGCGAAACTGCAGAGCCGTCAGCGCCGACGTCATGGTGCCGATGAATCACGCGGACTTTTCAGGGATGCAGAGCAGGCACCGGCGCTGTTTAACGACGCTGGTGAACAGCAACTGACTAACCCGCTGCTTGCCTCATGGGGCAAGCTGGGGCGTGATAACCTGTTTCTGCTCAGTCAGATGGAGTCAAACGACGATATTGATGCGTTTGTGGATGTGGAGCCGGATAACCTGCTGCACTGCATGCAGCACGATCTTCTCAACCTGCAGGATAACGCCGTCATCGGGCTGAACGCGGCGGAACTGGCGCACAGCGATCAGAAGCGCTGTCTGGATCCGGAGGACCGCTCCATTGCGGTTCAGGTCTGCCACAGCGCCCAGCGTGAAGTCGAAGTATTGCAGGATCATTTGCTGGCGATGATGGAGGCCGATCCGACGCTGAAAGCGCGTGACATTATCGTCATGGTGGCCGATATCGACGCTTACGCGCCGTTTATTCAGGCGGTGTTCGCCAGCGCACCCGCCGATCGCTACCTGCCGTTTGCGATTTCAGACCGGCGGGCCAGTCAGGCGCATCCGGCCATTGTGGCATTTCTGAATCTGCTGGCACTGCCGGACAGCCGTTTTGTCTCAGAGGATGTCCTGGCGCTGCTGGATGTTCCGGCGCTGGCTGCTCACTTCTCTATTGATGAAAGCGGCCTGCGCTTACTCCGGCGCTGGGTCAGCGAATCGGGTGTGCGCTGGGGGCTGGATGATGCCAGCGTAGAAGCGCTGGCATTACCCATTACCGGCCAGCACACCTGGCGCTTTGGCCTGCAGCGCATGCTGCTGGGCTATGCAATGGAGAGCCACAACGGTGACTGGGAAGGAATTCTGCCTTATGACGAGTCGAGTGGTCTTGTGGGGGAACTGGCGGGACATCTGGCTGAGCTGCTCTCCCGGCTTAATTACTGGCGACAGCTGCTGACCGAACCCCGTCCGCTGGTCGCCTGGCTGCCCCTGTGCCGGGAATTGCTAAACGCCTTTTTCAGCCCCGATGCAGAAACCGAGGCTGCCCTGCTGCTGGTGGAAGAGCAGTGGCAGCAATTGATCGAATATGGGATGGATGCGCGCTTTGAAGAAGCGATTCCGGTGGCGCTGCTGCGCGATGATCTGCGTAGCCGGCTTGATCAGCAGCGCATCAGCCAGCGTTTTCTGGCCGGACAGATTAACTTCTGCACCCTGATGCCGATGCGCTCCATTCCTTTTCAGCTGGTCTGTCTGCTTGGCATGAACGACGGCGTCTATCCCCGGACCCTGGCACCGTTGGGCTTTGACCTGATGCAGCAGCAGCCCCGCAAAGGCGACCGCAGCCGCCGCGATGATGATCGCTATCTCTTCCTGGAGGCGATGATTTCGGCACAGCAGCAGCTCTACATCAGTTATATCGGCCGGGCGATTCAGGATAATACGGAACGCTACCCGTCGGTGCTGGTCACAGAACTGCTGGATTATATTGGACAGAGTTTTTTTCTGAGGGGTGACGGTCATCTTGAGCTGGATGAGAGTGCCGAACGGGTGCGCATGCACCTGCAACACCTGCACAGCCGGATGCCCTTTGCTGCAGAAAACTTCCAGCCGGCTGCCAGACTGCAGAGCTTTGCCCGTGAGTGGCTGCCTGCCGCGCAGGGAGCAGGGCAGCCACAACCCGATTTTGTTCAGCCGCTGGAAGCGCCGTTAATTGATGCGCTGACGCTGGAAGCGTTTCTGCGTTTCTGGCGGCATCCGGTCCGCGCCTGGTTCCACCAGCGGCTCGGCGTGAGTTTCTGGCTGGAGGAGAACGAACTGCCCGACAGCGAGCCGTTTGCGCTCGACAACCTGGAGCGTTACCAGATCAATGCGCAGCTGCTGAATACCCTGGTCGAAGGCGAGGACACCCAGCGGCTTTATGCGCACCATCGCGCGGCCGGTAATCTGCCTTACGGCGCGTTCGGTGAGCTGTTCTGGCAGACGCAGCGTGATGAGATGCAGGAGGTCGCCGCAGAAGTGGTCACTCAGCGCAGTGATGGCGAAAGCTGGGAAGTAAACCTGCAGCTGGAGCAGGTCAGCTTAACCGGCTGGCTGACGCAGGTGCAGAGTGACGGATTACTGCGCTGGCGACCTGGCGTGCTTAACATGAACGATGGACTGTTACTCTGGCTGGAGCATCTGGTCTACTGCGCGCTGGGCGGCACCGGCAGCAGCCGGATGTTTGGCCGGCAGCAGAGCCGCTGGTGTTTCCTCGCCGTACCGCAGGCTGAGGCGATCGCTGCGCTGAATGAATATGTCGCAGGCTATCTCGCCGGTATGCGCCAGCCGCTGATGCTGCTTAACAAGAGTGGTGGCGCGTGGCTGACCGCCAGCTATGACAAAACAAGCCAGCAGTTGCTGACCGATGAAGCGACGCAGCTCAAAGCGCGTAATCGACTGCTGACCGCCTGGCAGGGTAACTATCAGGTTGAGGGCGAGGGCGGCGATCCCTATCTGCAGCGTCTTTGCCGTGTGCTGGATGAGCCACAACTGCAGCAGATAACTGAGGCGGCACAGCGCTGGTATTTACCGGTGCTGGCTGCACATCAGGATGATGAATAGCAGGTCAGAAGGCATTTTTGCTAGCTGGCTTATTACACAGAAATTTTGCTCTGCTTTGAGCCGCCGTGTCAGAGATTGGCGGTTTATCGGGAAATGAGAGGGGTTTACATGCGGGTATACGCACGCTGGATAGCGGCGCTATTGTTAAGCCTGGTGGCTTGCACAGCACAGGCGCAGACATCATCAGGCTGGCAGCCAGTTAACGACACCATTCGCAAAAGTGAACAGGATCCGCGCCACTATCAGGCGATCCGGCTCGACAACGGGATGACGGTGTTACTGGTTTCCGATCCAGTCGCACCGAAATCGCTGGCGGCGCTGACGCTGCCGATAGGATCGCTGGACGATCCCGATCAGCAGGCGGGACTGGCACACTACCTTGAGCATATGGTGCTGATGGGCTCAAAGCGCTACCCGCAGCCGGACAACCTGGCCGAATTCCTGAAAAAGCATGGCGGCAGCCACAACGCCAGCACGGCCTCTTACCGCACCGCTTTTTATCTGGAAGTGGAAAACGATTCACTGGAACCGGCAGTTGATCGCCTGGCGGATGCGGTGGCTGAACCGCTGCTGGATCCGGTTAACGCCGATCGCGAACGCCACGCCGTGAACGCCGAACTGACTATGGCGCGCTCGCGCGATGGTCTGCGTATGGCCCAGGTGGGCGCTGAAACCCTGAACCCGGCGCATCCGGCGTCACGTTTCTCGGGCGGCAATCTTGAAACACTGAAAGATAAGCCCGGCAGCAAACTGCACGAGGCGCTGCTGGATTTTTATCACACTCATTACTCCGCCAACCTGATGAAGGCGGTGATCTACAGCAACAAACCGCTGCCAGAGATGGCATCGATTGCGGCTAAAACCTTTGGCCGGGTGCAAAATCATGACGCCAGCGTGCCGGAGATTACGGTGCCGGTGGTGACGGATGCACAGCAGGGCGTCATCATTCATTACGTTCCGGCCCAGCCGCGCAAGCAGCTCAAAATTGAATTCCGCATTGCCAATAACAGCGATCGCTTCCGCAGTAAGACCGACACGCTGATTAGCTATTTAATCAGTAACCGCAGCAAAAACACGCTGACTGACTGGCTGCAAAAGCAGGGGCTGGCCGACGGGGTCAATGCGGGCGCTGACCCGATGACCGAGCGTAACAGTGGCGTATTTGCGATTACCGCGTCACTCACCGATAAAGGCCTGGCACAGCGTGACGAAGTGGTAGCGGCCATATTCAGCTATATCAATCTGCTGCGTCAGCAGGCCGATGATAAGCGCTATTTCGATGAAGTTTCACATGTACTGGCGCTCGACTTCCGCTATCCCTCTATCACCCGCGATATGGATTATATCGAATGGCTGGTTGATACCATGCTGCGCGTGCCGGTTGAACACACGCTGGATGCGCCTTATCTGGCGGATCAGTACGATGCCGCTGCGATCAAGGCCCGGCTGGACGAGATGACCCCGCAGCATGCGCGCATCTGGTATATCAGCCCGCAGGAGCCGCATAACAAAACCGCCTATTTTGTGGATGCGCCTTATCAGGTTGAGAAGATCACGCCACAAACCTTTGCCGACTGGCAGCAGCGCGCCAGCCAGATCACGCTGGCGATGCCCGTGCTGAACCCCTATATCCCGGACGACTTCACCCTGTTGCCGTCAGACGGAAAAACCTATCAGCATCCGGTAAAGCTGGATAACCATGATGGTATGCGCATTTACTGGATGCCCAGTCGTTATTACGCCAGCGAGCCTAAAGCGGCGATAACCCTGGCGTTACGCAATAAAAACGCTATCAGCGACGCCCGTCAGCAGGTGCTGTTTGGCCTGAATGACTATCTCTCCAGCCTGGCACTGGACGAGCTTAACTCGCAGGCCTCGGTGGGCGGCATCAGCTTCTCAACCGGCGAAGATCAGGGGCTGGTGTTCAGCGCCAACGGTTTCACGCAACGTCTGCCGACGCTATTGAAGAAACTGGTAGAGGGTTATGCCACCTTCCAGCCGACAGAACAGCAGCTGGAGCAGGCCAAATCCTGGTATCTGGAGCGGCTGGACGCGGCGGAAAAAGGCAAAGCGTTTGAGCAGGCGATTCAGCCGATGCAACTGCTGTCGCAGTTGCCTTATACCCAGCGCGAGACCCGCCGCAAGCTGGTCAGCACACTCTCACTTAAAGATGTGACGACTTATCGCGATACGCTGTTCCGCGATGCGACGCCAGAGATGCTGGTGGTGGGCAATCTCAGTGCTGACAGCGTGACTCAGCTGGGACATGAGCTTAAGCAACAGATGCAGAGTAATGCGACCCGCGACTGGCACAGCCAGTATGTGACCATTAAAAAACCGCTGAAAGCCAACCTGCAACAGCAGGGCAGCAGCACTGACTCCGCTCTTGCCGCTCTCTATGTTCCACTGGGATACGGTGAATACCAGAGCATGGCGCACAGCTCGATGCTCAGCCAGATCGTTCAGCCATGGTTCTACAATCAGCTGCGTACTAAAGAGCAGCTCGGCTATGCGGTCTTTGCCTTCCAGATGCCGGTGGGCCGCCAGTGGGGTGTCGGCTTCCTGCTGCAAAGTAACAGCAAACAACCGGACTGGCTGTTGCAGCGTTACAAAGCCTTCTATCCACAGGCAGAAAAACGATTACGCAGCATGAGTAAGGCTGATTTTGCCCAGTACCAGCAGGCGATGATCAACGATTTGCAGCAGCGTCCTCAGACGCTCTTTGAGGAAGCGGATCGTTTTAGCCGCGACTTTGATCGGCAGAATGATCACTTTAATACCCGGCAAAAAGTGATCGAGCAGGTTCAGCTGTTAACCCCGGCCAGCCTGGCAGACTTTTTCCGGCAGGCCGTGATTGAACACAAGGGCATGGTAATGACCTCACAGATTGCCGGCACCGGCAATGGAAAAACTGAATTTGCCCGCCAGCCTGGCTGGAAAACCTGGAATGAAGTAGCGCAACTGCAGCAGTCGCTGCCGGTAAAGAGTGAGACCCAATGACGCAGTTACCGCCCGTCTCGCTGAATCCTTTAACGCTGGCGCTCAGAGGCGAGCGGCTGATTGAGGCGTCAGCGGGCACCGGAAAAACCTTTACCATTGGTCTGCTCTATCTGCGCCTGCTGCTGGGGCTGGGCGGAGAAAACGCCTACAACCGCCCGCTTTCGGTAGAAGAAATTTTAGTGGTGACCTTCACCGAGGCCGCCACTGCGGAGCTGCGCGGACGCATCCGCGAGAATATTCATCAGCTGCGTCTGGCCTGTATCCGTGGCAAAAGCAGCAACCCGATGCACCAGTTACTGCTGGAGCAGATGCCCGATTTGAGTCAGGCTGCCGCGCAGCTGCTGTCTGCTGAACGGCAGATGGATGAAGCCGCTATCTTCACTATTCACGGCTTCTGTCAGCGGATGCTCAATCTCAACGCCTTTGAATCGGGCATGCTGTTTGAGCAGGAGTTAATTGAAGATGAGCAGGCGCTGCTGAAACAGTCGACTGCTGACTTCTGGCGTCGTCAGTGCTATCCACTGAGCCTGGATGTCGCGCGGATTATTGCCGCGGAGTGGAGTGGGCCCGACAGCCTGCTGACCACGCTGCGCCCCTGGCTTCAGGGTGAATCACCCAGCCTGAAACGTCCGCCCGCAGCCGATGAGACGCTGGCATCACGCCACGCCCGTAACCTGGCGCGCATTGAGGCCATCAAGCAGCAGTGGCAGGCGCTTAGCGCCGATGTTGAAGGCATGATTAGTGCTTCTGGCATGGATAAGCGCAGCTACAGCAGTAAACATCTGCCCAACTGGGTCGCAAAAGTCACGCAGTGGGCCAGCAGTGAGACGCTGGATTATCAGCTGCCGAAAGAGCTGGAACGCTTTGGGCAGCAGGTGCTGGACGAGAAAACCAAAAAAGGCGACGCCCCGCGACACTCGCTGTTTGAGGCGATCGATCAGTTTCTGGCAGAACCCTTGTCGCTGCGCGATGTGATTATCGCGCAGGCGCTGACCGATGTGCGTGCCACAGTACAGCGTGAAAAGCGGTTACGCGCGCTGTTAGGCTTTGACGATCTGCTCAGTAAACTGGATGAGGCGTTGCAGCAGCCCGGCGGCGTGTTGCTGGCAGAAACCATCCGGGCGCGTTTCCCGGTGGCCCTGATTGATGAATTCCAGGATACCGATCCACAGCAGTATCGTATCTTCCGCACGCTCTATATTAATCAGCCGGAGCAGGCGCTGTTTCTGATTGGCGATCCCAAGCAGGCGATCTATGCGTTTCGCGGCGCGGATATTTTTACCTATCTGCGGGCCAGAAGCGAAGTCAGTGCTCACTACACACTGGATACTAACTGGCGTTCCTCACCCGAGATGGTAGAGAGCGTTAACCGCCTCTTCTCTCAGCTCGATTCACCTTTTCTCTTCTCGGCGATCCCCTTCCAGCCGGTTAAGCCTGCCGCACCCAACGCGTCACTGAAGCTGATTTTTGACCAGCAGCAGCAACCCGCATTACGTTTCTGGCTGCAGCCTGGCGAGGGGGTCGGCAACAGTGACTACCAGCAGTTTATGGCGCAGCAGTGTGCCGCCGATGTCAGCCGCTGGCTGATGGCAGGACAGCAGGGACGTGCCTGGCTGGGTAAAGGTGAGGCGCTGCAGCCGGTGCGGGCTTCCGATATCACCGTGCTGGTACGCAGTCGCAATGAGGCCGGTTTAATCCGCGACGCGCTGAATGCACTATCGATTCCGTCGGTCTATCTCTCCAGTCGGGACAGCGTCTACACCACGCCGGAAGCGCGTGAACTGCTCTGGTTACTGCAGGCAATTCAGGCACCGGAACAGGAAAGGCTGCTGCGCAGCGCGCTGGCGACCTCTATTTTTGCCATCAATGCGGCGACGCTGGACGCGCTGACACAGAATGAGCGCGAGTGGGATGCGCTGGTGGAGCAGTTTGCCGTCTGGCAGCAGCTGTGGCATCAGCGCGGTGTGTTACCGATGCTGCGTGATGTGATGATCAAGCGGCAACTGGCGGAGAATATGCTGGCATCGGAGAACGGTGAACGTCGCCTGACTGACCTGATGCATCTGGGTGAACTGCTGCAGGAGGCCTCGGTGCAGCTGGAGAGTCCGCACGCGCTGGTACGCTTCCTGGCCCAGCAGATTGCCCGGCCAGACAGCCAGGCCTCCAGCCAGCAGCTGCGTCTGGAAAGCGATCGCCATCTGGTGCAGATCATCACCATCCATAAATCAAAAGGGCTGCAGTATCCGCTGGTCTGGCTGCCGTTTGCCGCCGGGTTTCGCGAGGCGGCCAGCGCGCTCTATCACGATCGCGACAACTTCACGGCGCTGCTGGATGTGCAGGGTGATGCGCAGAGCCTGGCGCTGGCCGAAGAGGAGCGTCTGGCGGAGGATCTGCGTCTGCTCTACGTGGCGCTGACCCGTTCGGTTTACCACTGCAGCGTTGGCATTGCACCGCTGATCAAAGGCACCCGTAAAAAAGAGGGCGAAAGTGACCTGCACAAGAGCGCGCTGGGCTACCTGGTGCAGCAGGGTGAGGGGGCTGATGCGCAGCAGCTCAGCCAGCGACTCAATGCATTAACCGGTGAAGGGATTGCACTGGTTGAAGAAGATCTGCTGCCGGGCGAAATGTGGCGGGACGCTGAGCAGGGTGATGATGCGCTAAGCAGCCGCGACGTGACCCGCGCCCTGGCGGATGTCTGGCGGGTAACCAGTTATTCCGGGCTGCAACAGCATCACAGCTCGCCACTGCTGGATGCGCTCCCTAACTTCGATATCGACGCAGCGGGCGAAGAAGAAAGTGGTGAAGAAACGGCATTGACGCCGCATCACTTTCCGCGCGGTGCGGCACCCGGCACCTTCCTGCACGGTCTGTTTGAGTCGATCGACTTTGCCGAACCGCCGGATCGCATCTGGCTGGAAGATCAGCTGCAGCACAATGGTTACCCACTGAGCTGGTTACCGGTCATTGAACAGTGGATTGATCGGGTGTTACATACCCCGCTTAACGCCGAAGGGCTGACGCTGTCAGCAATCCAAAGCAGCGAACGGCTCATCGAGATGGAGTTTTATCTGCCGATCAACAATCTGCTGACGGCGGCGGATCTTGACGATCTGCTGCGTCGGCACGACAGCCTTTCTCAGCAGGCTGATACCCTGGATTTTCGCCAGGTGCGCGGCATGATGAAGGGCTTTATCGATCTGGTCTTCCGCTGGCAGGGAAAATATTATCTGCTGGATTACAAATCGAACTGGCTGGGGGAAAGTCACGCCGCTTATACGCCCGAGGCGATGACGCAGGCGATGATTGGCCACCGCTACGATCTGCAGTATCAGCTTTACACCCTGGCGCTGCATCGCTATCTGCAGCATCGTCTGCCGGACTATGACTATCAGCACCATTTTGGTGGGGTGTTTTATCTGTTTTTACGTGGGATGGATGGCAGCTCGCCTGACAACGGCATTTTTGCCACCCGACCTTCCGAAGCTTTTGTGGAAGAGATCGATGCGCTGTTTGGTGAAACCGGGGAGATGCTATGAGTGACATGCTGAGTCTGCTGCTACAGGCGGTTGAGAAGCGTCTCCTGCGGCCGCTGGATATTCAGTTTGCCCGTCTGGTGGCGCCGGACTCACAGCCTGCGCTGCTGCTTGCCGCTGCCTGCGTCAGCGCGGAGGCCGGTGAGGGTCACGTCTGTTTACCGCTGAGCAACCTCTGCGAAGACAGCCTGTTTGCCGGGCGTCAGCCTGCGCTGGCCCAGGCCATCTGGCAGGCGGCGGGCGCGCCGGATGACTGGCCATCACGCCTGGCAGACTGGTCGGCCATCAGTGATGGCAGTCGGGTGACGCCGCTGGTGCTGAGCAACCAGCGTTTGTATCTGCATCGGCACTGGCACAGTGAAGGCCGGGTCGCCGACTTTTTTGCTGCGCAGGAAGTGAAAACCGCGTTTGATATGCGTGCCGCAGGTGACGTGCTGAACAATCTGTTTGGTAACCAGCCGGAGAACTGGCAGAAAATTGCTGCGGCCGTGGCGCTCACCCGCAAGACGGCGGTCATTTCCGGCGGGCCGGGCACCGGTAAAACCACCACCGTAGCGAAACTCCTCGCCGCCCTGATTCGGCTGAATTCCGGTGCGCTGCGGATTCAGCTGGCAGCACCGACAGGCAAAGCCGCTGCGCGACTGACTGAGTCACTGGGCCGGGCGCTGCAGGATCTGGCGGTCAGCGACGAAGAGCGGCGGCATTTTCCCGCGGAAGCCACCACGCTGCATCGCCTGCTGGGCGCGCAGCCCGATACCCAGAGATTGCGCTACCATGCTGGTAACCCACTGCATCTTGATGTGCTGGTAGTGGATGAAGCGTCGATGGTCGATCTCTCGATGATGGCAAAACTGATCGCCGCGCTGCCTGCCCATGCCCGCGTAGTGTTTCTGGGCGACCGCGATCAGCTCGCCTCGGTTGAAGCGGGTGCAGTGCTGGGCGACATCTGCCGCTGCACGGAAAGCGGCTACAGTCTGGCGCGGGCCGAACAGCTTGCCCTGCTGACCGGTTGTACGCTGCAGGGCAGTGACGATGGACGGGCACCGATCGTGCGTGACAGCATCTGTCTGCTGCAGAAAAGTTATCGTTTTGACGAATCCTCCGGCATTGGCCAGCTGGCTAAAGCGATTAACCAGGGTGATACAGAGCAGATCAGGGCGGTGTTTGCTGCGGCCCATGATGATGTCAGTTACCAGACGCTGAACAGCGCGGAAGCGTATCAGGTGATGCTGGATGAGGTCGCACAGAGCTATCAGCCCTTCCTGCAACTTATCCGACAGCAGGCGGAGCCTGCTGAGGTGATTGCCGCCTTTGGCCGTTATCAGCTGCTGTGTGCGTTACGTGACGGGCCTTTTGGCGTGCAGGGCCTGAATCAGCGCATTGAGCAGCGGCTGATGCAGCTGCAGCGCATCCGGCGTCCTGGTATCGGCAGCCGCTGGTATGCCGGGCGTCCGGTAATGATCACCCGCAATGACAGTGCGCTCGGCCTGTTTAACGGTGATATTGGCATTACGCTGCGGGATGAAGAGGGTAACCTGAAGGTCTTTTTCCCGCTGCCGGATGGGTCAATCAAAGCGATCCAGCCGAGCCGGTTACCTTCACATGAAACGGCCTGGGTGATGACGGTGCATAAATCGCAGGGGTCGGAGTTCGACCATACTGCGCTGGTGATGCCGACACAGTTTCTGCCGGTGCTGACCCGAGAACTGGTCTATACCGCGATTACCCGCGCACGTAAACAACTGACCATTTACAGCGAACCGGGCATATTTCAGCGCGCCGTGCAGCTGCAGACGCAGCGACGCAGCGGTCTGGTGGAACGGCTGGGTGAAACTGGCTGAGAAGAAGGGGGACAGTCCACGCCAGGTGGCCTGTCCCTTCAGGATTGAATCAGGTGAGGTCGGCCATCAGCACCTTGGAACGGCGCTGGTAGTTGTACATCTCTTTTTTACTCTCGGGCAGTGACTCGATATCAACCGGCGTAAAGCCGCGCTCCTGGAACCAGTGGATACTACGCGTGGTTAACACAAACAGCTTTTGCAGTCCCATCTGCTTCGCCTGCAATGCCACGCGCTGCAGCAGCATTTCTCCGCGTGAGGAGCTGCGATAGTCAGGATGAACCGCCACACAGGCCATTTCGCCAATCTTCTCATCCATAAACGGATAGAGGGCGGCACAGGCGATGGTCAGATTGTCGCGCTGAATAATCGTGAACTTATCGATCTCCATCTCCAGCTGCTCGCGTGAGCGACGCACCAGAATGCCCTGCTGCTCAAGCGGACGGATCAGTTCGAGGATACCGCCGATGTCGTTGATATTGGCACGACGGATCTGCTCGGCCGACTCCATCACAATCTGCGTACCGATACCGTCGCGTGAGAAGAGCTCCTGCAACAGTGCGCCATCTTCCTGGTAGCTGATGAGATGGCTGCGGCGCACGCCACTGCGGCAGGCTTTCACCGCACCGCGCAGGAAGCGGACCGTCCCGGAAAGATAATCACCTTCCTTTTCAATCTCGTCGATGCGGGCCTGCGCATCGTTCGGGAACAGCTCGGAGATGATTTCACCGTCGCTGTTCAGCACACCCTGCTCGGAGCAGAAGCCGATCATTTTTTCGGCTTTGAGCTTAATCGCCAGCTGGGTAGCCACTTCTTCTGAAGTCAGATTAAAGCTCTCGCCGGTCACAGAAACCGCCACTGGTCCCATCAGCACGATGGCATCGTTATCCAGCTGGCGATGAATCGCCTCTTCATCAATACGACGGATGCGCCCGCTGTGGCAGTAATCCACGCCATCATCCACGCCCAGCGGCTGTGAAATAATGAAGTTGCCGCTAACCACATTGATATGCGCGCCCTGCAGTGGCGTGTTGTTAAGACTCATTGAGAGACGGGCAGTGATATCGAGCTGCAACCGGCCGGCAGCCTGCTTCACTAACTCCAGCGATTGCGCGTCGGTCACCCGGGTAAATTTATGATAAACCGGTTCCAGCTGCTGCTGAGCGAGGCTGGCATCAATCTGTGGCCGTGCGCCATAAACCACCACCAGGCGGATGCCCAGGCTGTGCAGCAGGCCGATGTCGTTAACGATGCCAGAGAAGTTCTCATGCTCAATCGCTTCGCCACCCAGCATGATGACAAAGGTTTTACCCCGGTGGGCATTGATATAGGGAACGGTATGGCGAAAACCCTGAACCAGTTCGGTACTACGTTCCTTCACGGCCAACCCTCAGTGAATGTTTATTCGTATTTTCTGTATTTTTATGCTTTTACGCCCGATTTTGCAAGTTTTAATCCTGACGAAAATTTACGTTTTTATGGGTGTCAAAGCCGCTAACAGCCTGCATTATTTAGGGTTTCCGGGGTGACATCATCCTGCGGATTGGATAAAGTTTTCGCCGCCATTTGATTAACTGGCGCTTTTTTAGACATAACACAGCAGCTGGAGCGGCATGTCAGACGGTAATTCCCATTTTTCACGCAGACGTTTTTTACAGGGGACAGGCGCCTTACTGCTGTTGAGCGTCAGCCGCACAGGCCTGGCGGCAAAAAACCACATTGTGGCGGTGCGTATCTGGCCCTCATCCACCTACTCGCGCATGACGCTGGAGTCCAGTGTCGCGCTGAAATATAAGCAGTTTGCGCTGAGCAATCCCGAACGACTGGTAATAGACATTCAGGGCCTGCATCTTAATTCGGCCCTGAAAGGGGTGGATAAGCAGGTTCGGGTCGACGATCCCTTTATCAAAAATGCCCGGGTCGGTCAGTTCGACAGCAACACGGTGCGTGTTGTTCTGGAGCTGAAGCGCAACGTCGCACCAAAGATCTTTAATCTGGCACCGGTCGCCGGGATCAACCACCGGCTGGTGGTCGATCTCTATCCGACCCAGAACCATGTGGAAGACGATCCGCTGCTGGCTCTGCTGAAAGATTATAATCAGGGCGATCTGGAGAAGGATGAAGGGGTGCAGGCGCCGTTACCCGGCAAGGCGGGACGCGATCGTCCGATTATCATCATGATCGATCCCGGTCACGGTGGAGAAGATCCTGGCGCGCACGGCAAATATAAGACTCGTGAGAAAGATATTGTGCTGAAGATCGGACGGCGACTCAAAGCGCTGATCGATAAAGAACCCCACATGAAAGCCTATATGACGCGCAATGAAGATGTCTTTATTCCGCTGCGCGTCCGGGTCGCCAAAGCCCGTAAACAGCGTGTTGATCTCTTTGTGTCTATTCATGCGGATGCGTTTACCAGTCGGGCGGCGCGCGGCTCTTCGGTGTTTGCCTTATCCACCAGCGGTGCCACTTCAGCCGCCGCCCGTTTCCTGGCGCAGACCCAGAATGAATCAGACCTGATTGGCGGCGTCAGCAAAAGCGGCGACCGCTATCTTGATCACACCATGTTCGACATGGTGCAGCGGCAGACGATTCATGACAGCCTGAAGTTTGGTAAAGAGGTGCTGCATCGAATGGGGCGCATCAACCATCTGCACAAACGCACCGTGGATCAGGCTGGCTTTGCGGTGCTGAAAGCCCCGGATATCCCGTCAATCCTGGTAGAGACCGCGTTCATCAGTAATGTGGAAGAGGAGCGGAAGCTGCGAACCACCCGCTATCAGCATCAGGTGGCAGAGGCGATTCTCAACGGTATCAAAGCGTATGTAGAGAGTGGGGCGGCTCTGGCCCATCGGTAAAGGTGTGCGGGTAGTCACGGCTATCCGCGCATTTATCTGCGGGAGAGAAGCTTAAGAGGAATTTGCGAACGGCAGAAACAAAAAAACACCCTTTCAGGTGTTTAAATGATTGGTTGCGGGGGCCGGATTTGAACCGACGACCTTCGGGTTATGAGCCCGACGAGCTACCAGGCTGCTCCACCCCGCGTCCGTATCATACTTATTTCACATTGTGACTTCTGTAAAACAACTGCAGAAGTATTGGTTGCGGGGGCCGGATTTGAACCGACGACCTTCGGGTTATGAGCCCGACGAGCTACCAGGCTGCTCCACCCCGCGTCCGTATTGCTTCTATTACTTTTACTTCTCACACTGTGACTTCTGTAAAACTGCTGCAGAAGTATTGGTTGCGGGGGCCGGATTTGAACCGACGACCTTCGGGTTATGAGCCCGACGAGCTACCAGGCTGCTCCACCCCGCGTCCGTGGAAGCGCACTATACTCTCCGCGCTAATTCATGCAACCCCTTTTTAAAGATAAAAGCCAAATTAACAGCCAGTTGCTGAAGGATTCAGCCATCTGATTAATTATTGAACTGATATGCGCTGCGTCAAAACGGATACATTTCATTCTGTCGGGGGCTTTGCTATCGTCGCGGGGCGAACAGTTATAAAAAGAGAAGAGAATGAAATCACATTGGGTGAAGTATGCACTCACTGGCGCGTTAATCACGCTGCTGGCGGCCTGTAGCTCTAAACCGACCGATCGCGGTCAGCAATATAAAGATGGCAAACTTGAACAGCCGCTGGCGCTGGTGAATCAGCCCAATGCTAAAGGCGCGCCGGTTAATGGCAAAGACTTTGGCGATCAGGTGCGCCAGATTCAGTCTGCCTCATCTGCTCTTTATAGTCGTCAGAACGGTACCTACAGCGCGATTGAAAGCTGGCTGATGGCAGGCGCCGATACCCGGCAGCTTCGCCAGTATGGCCTGAACGCCTGGCAGATGGAGGGCACGGACAACTACGGTAACGTGCAGTTCACCGGTTACTACACGCCGGTCGTCGAAGCGCGCTATACACGTCAGGGCGAATTCCAGTATCCGATCTACCGTATGCCGCCGCGCAAACGCGGAGAGAAATTACCGAGCCGCGCCTCTATCTATAGTGGCGGACTTGATGACCGCTACGTCATTGCCTACAGCAACTCGCTGATTGATAACTTCATGATGGATGTGCAGGGCAGTGGTTACGTCGACTTTGGCGATGGCCGCCCGATGACCTTCTTTGGTTACGCCGGTAAAAATGGCTGGGGCTATCACAGTATCGGTAAGGAGCTAATCGACCGCGGTGAAGTGAAGCGCGAAGATATGTCGATGCAGGCGATTCGCCAGTGGGCCCAGGAGCACTCACCCCAGGAGGTGCGCGCGCTGCTGGAAACCAACCCGTCATTTGTCTTCTTTAAGGCTGAGCCATTTACGCCGGTGCGCGGTGCCAGCGCCGTTCCGCTGGTAGCGAAAGCCTCGGTGGCTTCTGACCGCTCAATTATTCCGGCGGGCACGGTGCTGCTGGCAGAAGTGCCGCAGTTGAATGAGAAGGGCAAATTCAACGGCAAATATGAGATGCGCCTGATGGTGGCGCTCGACGTGGGTGGCGCGATTAAAGGACAACACTTTGATATCTATCAGGGTATCGGCCCGGACGCCGCACATCTGGCGGGCTTCTATAATCACTATGGCCGCGTCTGGGTGATCAAAGCCGCACCGGGGGCCGGACAGCCGCTGTTCTCCAGCCCGCAAAACGGTAATAATGGTTCACTGCTTCTCGGCTCTAACTAATGTCTTCTCTGCGGGCCTCCGGGCCCGCACGACGTAACAGGTTCAACTATGAAAGTGTTAAATGACGCCTGGCATCAGCGCTTTGGCGGCACAGCGCGTCTCTATGGCCAGGATGCGCTGCAACGTTTTGCTGACGCGCACTTCTGCGTCATCGGTATCGGCGGCGTGGGTTCCTGGGCAGCAGAAGCGCTGGTGCGCACCGGCATTGGTAAAATCACCCTGATAGATATGGATGACGTCTGCATTACCAACACCAACCGACAGCTTCATGCGCTGCAGGGCAACGTTGGCAAAGCCAAAACGGAGGTGATGGCGGAGCGGCTACGGGCGATCAATCCGGACTGCGACGTGATCTGCATTGATGATTTTATTACGCCCGAGAACACCGCCGAACTGATGGCCGCCGGTTTCGACTATGTGATCGACGCGATCGACAGCGTGCGCCCTAAAGCGGCGCTGATCGCCTGGTGTCGCCGGAATAAGATCCCGCTGATCACCACCGGTGGCGCGGGCGGACAGATTGATCCGACCCAGATCCAGGTCGCCGATCTGGCGAAAACTATTCAGGATCCGCTGGCGGCGAAGCTGCGCGAGCGCCTGAAAAGCCTGGGCGTGGTGAAAAGCAGCAAGGGTAAACTCGGCATCGACTGCGTTTTTTCTACCGAAGCGCTGGTCTATCCGCAGGCGGATGGCAGCGTCTGCGCTTCACGCAGCACCGCAGAGGGTCCGAAGAGAATGGATTGCACATCCGGCTTTGGCGCGGCCACCATGGTGACCGCGACGTTCGGCTTTGTGGCCGTTTCGCATGCGCTGAAGAAATTTCTGGCGCGCGCCGCGCGTCAGGACGCCGTCAGCGCCTGACGCGCGGCACGCTCTACCGCAGCGGTCAGTGCCTGCAGACCGCTGCTGCGTGAGGCGCTGAGCTGGGCACGCAGCCCCAGTTCATCAAACAGGGTTAAGGGATCGGTGGCCAGTAATTGCTGCGGCGTCTGGCCCTCGACCGCGGTCAGCAGCACGGCAAGCAGGCCGCGCACGATGCGTCCTTCACTGTCACCATAGAAGTGCAGTGAGCCATCCTCACACAGCTGGCTGCCGAGCCAGACCCGGTTTTCACACCCGCTCAGTTCAATTTCCGTTGTTTTCAGTTCCTCCGGCAAGGCAGGTAACTGGCGGCTCAGCTGAATCAGCTGACGATAGCGATCCTCCCACTGATGAAAGCGGCCAAAGCTCTCTTTCAGACTGGCAACGGTAATCTGTTCGCCAAACGGGTGTGGCGCTAACCGCGATGAACGCATAATCAAAACTCCGATAACAGCGCGATGGCGCTCTTCATGGCGCGCACCAGCGCATCAACATCCTGCAGATTATTATAGGGTGCAAAAGAGGCGCGCAGCGTGCCACTGACGCCCAGCGCCGCCAGCAAGGGCTGCGCGCAGTGCTGACCGGCGCGCAGTGCGATTCCCTGCTCGGCCAGTAGCGCTACCAGGTCACTATGATGCAGACCTGCGAATTCAAAGGCCAGCAGGCTGGCACTGCCACAACGGAAGCTGCGAAAGCCGGGCAGTTCTGCCAGCTGCTCTTCCGCCAGCGAGGCAAGCTGCTGACTCCAGCGCTCGGCTTCGGGCAGATCGTACTGCGCCAGCCAGCTCAGTGCCGCACTCAATCCCACCACGCCAGCCACATTCGGGGTGCCAGCCTCAAAACGCCACGGTACCGGCTGCGGCGTGAAACCATTGAAGTCGACATCCGTGATCATCTTACCGCCGCCCTGCCAGGGCACCATCGCTTCCAGCAGTTCCGCTTTACCATATAACGCGCCAATGCCCATCGGGCCGTAAATTTTATGGCCGGAAAAAGCGTAAAAGTCGATATCCAGCGCCTGAACGTCAGGCGGGCAGTGCACCACCCCCTGCGCGCCATCGACCATCACTTTCGCGTCCACGGCATGTGCCAGTGAAATCGCCTGTGCAAGATCGGGGCATCCCCCGGTGACGTTCGACATCTGACCCACAGCCAGCAGGCGGGTACGGCTGTTAAGCAGGGCGGGTAACAGGCTGATATCGGGCAGACGATCTGGCCCTAACGGCCATTTTACGACGCGGGCACCGCACGCCTGCGCAGCCATCAGCCAGGGGACCAGGTTGGCGTGATGCTCAGCCTCACTCACCACGATCTCATCACCGGGCTGCAGGCGCGGACGCAGCCAGCTGTTTGCCACCAGGTTTATCGCTTCGGTGGTGCCACGCGTCCAGACAATCTCTTGATCGTCCGCGGCGTTAATCCAGCGGGCAACCTGATTGCGCGCCTGTTCATAGCGCTGGGTTAAGGCCTGGGCGGCGGCAAACTGGCTGCGATGAACCGTACCCGCGCTGAGGCTGTAAAACTGCTGCGTGCTGTCAATCACGGCCTGCGGCTTCAGCGTGGTCGCGGCGCTGTCGAGATAGACGCCAGTGTCGGCGAGCGCGGGAAACTGCTGGCGGAATGCGGTGGGATTAAATGCGGTCATGCCGGGTCCATGAGAAGAAAAATTAGGACCACACTGAAAGAATGGTCTGCGTCTGGCAAAGCTGGAAAAGCGCGTTATGCTGAATATTGCAAGGTTTGAACCAAACCCGCATAACGATCGGACGTTTAATAGTCGATCTCACTTATCGGCTGCCTCTGGTTAGCGTAACGCGGGTGGTTTGATGCAATCAATCTACAAGGAGATAGCAGATGAAAAAACTTACCGCAGTCCTGGCCGTGTGTACTCTGGCTTTTACCCTGAGTGCCTGTTCAAGCAATTATGTCATGCATACCAACGATGGTCGCACCATCGTGGCTGCCGGCAAGCCTAAAGTTGACAACGATACCGGCATGATCAGCTATAAAGACGCGAATGGCAACGAGCAGCAGATTAACCGCTCTGATGTCAAAGAAATGGTCGAGTCAAAGTAAGCAGTAAAAAAAAAGCACCGCAATTTGCGGTGCTATTTAAAAATCACTATGGACAGACAGGGTAAATCTACAGGAATTAAGAGTTCGATCCGCAATCGTCGGATCAAAAATTGCAAACACAACATCACGACCACAAGCCAAAAGCTTTCAGAAAATCTGCGAACTCACTCACAAATCTAAAAACTTTTCGTTCCGGCTCAGGAAGTGCGGCAACTATAGGTATTTGCTGGAGGTTCCTCAACGGACAAATTATAATGCCTCGGATTAAAAATTCTAATACGTAAACGCTTTATATGAGCCTGCGTATTTTTCGCCGATCCGGATACGGAAAACCATGTCGAAACGCCTTCCTCCTCTTAACGCACTGCGGGTTTTTGATGCCGCTGCGCGCCATTTAAGCTTTACCAAAGCCGCTGAAGAGCTGTTTGTCACCCAGGCTGCCGTAAGCCATCAGATTAAATCTTTGGAAGATTTTCTGGGATTAAAGCTGTTTCGCCGGAGGAATCGTTCGCTGTTACTGACCGAAGAAGGGCAAAGCTACTATCTCGACATCAAAGAGATTTTCTCGGCAATTAACGAAGCGACCCGCAAACTGCAGGCGCGCAGTGCCAAGGGCGCGCTGACCGTCAGTTTACTGCCGAGCTTCGCTATTCAGTGGCTGGTTCCCCGCCTCTCCAGCTTTAATATGGCTTATCCGGGAATCGACGTGCGTATCCAGGCAGTTGACCGGGATGAAGAGAAACTGGCCGACGATGTGGACGTGGCAATTTTCTACGGGCGCGGCAACTGGCCCGGCCTGCGGGTTGAAAAACTCTATGCCGAATATCTGCTGCCGGTCTGTTCGCCATCACTGATGACCGGCGATAATCCGCTGAAAACGCCAGTGGACCTGTCACGTTTTACTCTGCTGCATGACGCCTCCCGCCGTGACTGGCAATCGTATATCCGCCAGCTGGGTTTACAGCATATCAATGTGCAGCAGGGGCCGATCTTCAGCCACAGCGCGATGGTGTTGCAGGCGGCGATTCATGGTCAGGGCGTGGCGCTGGCCAACAACGTCATGGCGCAGAGCGAAATAGAGGCCGGGCGATTAATCTGCCCGTTTAATGATGTATTAGTCAGTAAAAACGCTTTTTATCTGGTTTGTCATGACAGTCAGGCAGAACTGGGTAAAATAGCCGCCTTCCGACAGTGGATTCTGGAAAAAGCTGCAACCGAACAAGAAAAATTCCGCTTTCGCTATCAACAATAACATCTTGATTTATTTGCATTACGATGCAAAAGCATCCTGAGGATCGGTTAATGTCCAGTCGTGCCATGTTTATTTTTGCGGCTATCAGTGGATTTCTGCTGGTGGCTTTTGGCGCATTTGGTGCCCACGTTTTAAGTCAGTCGCTGGGCGCGGCTGAAATGGCCTGGATTCATACCGGGCTGGAATATCAGGCTTATCACACGTTAGCCGTGATGGGACTGGGTGCCGCGATGTTACGTCGCGCCAATATCTGGTTTTACTGGAGCAGTGCGCTGATGGCGCTCGGCACCGTACTGTTCAGTGGCAGCCTCTATTGTCTGGCGCTGTCACATCTGAAGTTTTGGGTTTTTATCACACCGGTAGGCGGAGTCTGTTTCCTCGTCGGCTGGGTATTGATGTTGATTGGCGCGCTGCGTCTTAAACGAAAGGCAGAACGCCATGAATAAAGTTTTACTCTATTGTCGTCCCGGTTTTGAAAAAGAGTGTGCGGCAGAAATCAGCGCCAAAGCGGCTGAACGTGAAATCTACGGCTTTCCGCGGGTTAAAGATGACTCCGGCTACGTGCTGTTTGAGTGCTACCAGTTTGAAGATGCTGAGCGTCTGGCGCGTGAGTTACCGTTTGACGAGCTGATCTTTGCCCGCCAGATGCTGGTTGTCGGTGAAATGCTGCGTGACCTGCCGCAGGAAGATCGCATCACTCCGATTGTCGGCATGCTGACCGGCGTGGTGGAGAAGGGTGGCGAACTGCGTGTTGAAGTGCCGGACACTAACGAAGCCAAAGAGCTGACCAAATTCTGCCGCAAGTTCACCGTGCCGCTGCGTTCAGCACTGCGTGAAAGCAAGATTCTGCTGAACTATGAAAGTCCGAAACGCCCGGTTGTGCATGTGTTTTTCATCGCGCCAGGCACCTGTTACGTCGGCTATTCCATCCGGGAAAACAGCTCGCCGTTTTACATGGGTATTCCACGGCTTAAATTCCCCTCCGATGCACCAAGCCGCTCGACCCTCAAGCTGGAAGAGGCGTTTCACGTCTTTATTCCTGCGGATGAGTGGGATGAGCGTTTAGCCAGCGGCATGTATGCCGTGGATCTGGGTGCCTGTCCGGGCGGCTGGACATATCAGCTTGTCCAGCGCAGCATGATGGTTTATGCGGTTGACAACGGACCCATGGCCCCGAGCCTGATGGATACCGGCCAGGTTATGCACGAGAAAGCCGATGGGTTTAAATTCCGTCCACCTCGCACCAATATCAGCTGGCTGGTGTGTGACATGGTCGAGAAGCCGGTGCGTGTGGCTAGCCTGATGACCGACTGGCTGGTGAACGGCTGGTGCCGTGAAGCGATCTTCAACCTCAAATTGCCGATGAAAAAGCGTTATGAAGAGGTCACGCAGAATCTGGCCATGATGCAGGAGCGCTTTGATGAGAATGGCATCAACGTGCAGATTCGTGCCCGCCAGCTTTACCATGACCGCGAAGAGGTAACGGTACATGTGCGCCGTATGTGGGCAGCGACCGGTGGCCGTCGCGACGAACGTTAATCGCCGGGCTGAGTGCAGCTGCATTCAGCCGGTATAACGCAGCGTATTCAGATTGCCCTGCAATACCAGATCCCGCTTCAGCATGGCCACCTGACGGCTGATCTCAGCCATCTGCTGGCCTTCTGCAAGCTTTTCCCGCCATTTAGCGGGCACCTGATCCAGTTGCTGATAGATCCCTTCAAGCGTATGAAACTCTGCCAGCAGCTGTTTCGCGCTTTTTGGGCCGATGCCGGTGATGCCTGGGATTTTACTGCTGCTGATGCCGCACAATCCCCAGTAGTCGGGGAGTAACTGGGGTGCTACGCCAAATTCAGCTTCGATAAAAGGCAGATCGAGCCAGCGTTTCTGGAAGTAGTCGCGGATGCGGATTTCGGGGGCCAGCAGCTGACAGTAACCTTTGTCGGTGGACACGATGGTGGCCTGGTGTCCGGCCTGCGCCATTTTCACCGCCAGCGTCGCCGCTAAATCATCTGCCTCATCTTCGCCCGCTATCCAGCAACTTACACCTGCCGAACGAAAAGCCTTCTGCAACGCCGGCATCTCTGCCTGTAGATCGTCTGGCATCGGCGGGCGACCGCTTTTGTAATCGGGCAGCAGCTGATGTCGCCAGCCCTGATGACGTGCCTCGCCATCAAAAACCGCTACAGCGTGAGTCGGGCGGGCGTGGCCCAGAACCTGGCGCAGCGCAGCCACGCAGCCGTCGACACAGGGTGAGCCTTGTACCGCATGCAGACGGCGAATCAGATTCAGCGCGTCAACAATAACAAGATGAAGAGCCATGAGCGTATCGGCAGCCCGGGGCTGCCTCCTGGTTTATTTGATAATTTCGTAGCAGGGGATGTAGGCGGTGCCTGGCAGTTTCATGCGTTGCTGGGCAACGAATCCCTGTAGCAGCTCATCCATGCGGTGCATGATCTCGGGATCGCCATGCAGTCTGTAGCGTCCCTTCTCGCGGATTTCTCGGATGCCCATCTCTTTGACATTACCGGCGACGATACCTGAGAAGGCGCGCCGCAGGTCGGCAGCCAGTTTCTCGGGAGGCTGATTGGTATAGAGATTGAGATTGGCCATATTTTCATGCGTTGGCATGAACGGCACCTGCAGATCGGGCTCGATGCGAATCGACCAGTTAAAGCTGTACGCATCGCCGGTTTCACGACGGTTCTCTTTCACCTGCGGCATCGCTTTCTTCATCAGACGCGCCACTTCTGCCGCGTCATCAATGATGATCTGGTAATGCTTACGCGCCTGTTCACCCAGGGTGTTAACGATGAAATCATCCAGCACGCGGAAGTAATCGGCGCTCTCTTTCGGCCCGGTCAGAATCAGCGGCAACACCTGATCGTTGTTCTGCGGATTCATCAGGATGCCGAGCAGATAGAGCAGCTCTTCAGCCGTACCGACGCCGCCAGGGAAAATGATGATGCCGTGGGCGATGCGCACAAACGCTTCCAGACGTTTTTCAATGTCCGGCATGATGATCAGCTCATTCACCAGTGGATTCGGCGGTTCAGCTGCAATGATTGAGGGTTCGGTGAGGCCGATAAAGCGGCTGTCGCGATAGCGCTGCTGAGCATGGCCAACCGCTGCGCCTTTCATCGGCGCTTCCATCACGCCCGGCCCGCAGCCAGTACAGATGTTCAGCTCACGCAGTCCAAGCTGCGTACCGACATTGCGGCAATACTGATACTCAACGGCGTTGATTGAGTGACCACCCCAGCAGACTACGGTGTTGGGATACTCGCCGATATGCAGAGCCCGCGCATTGCGCAGAATGGAAAACACCGTGTTAGTGATGGTGGCGGAATCATTCTCTTCGGCTGCGCTTAACCGGCCCGGTATGTTGAGCTGGCCGCTGACAAACAGGATGTCACGCAGCACCGCAAACAGGTTAGCCTGCAGTGAGCGGATGATGCGGCCATCCACGAATGCCTCTTCCGGCGGATTGATCAGTTCCAGTTTGACGCCGCGCTCCTGGCGCAATACGTTGATGTCGAAGTTTTCAAAGCGGGAGAGCAGTTCGTGGCTGCTGTCAGTCTGGCTGCCGGAGTTAAGCACAGCCAGAGAGCAATTGCGAAACAGCTGGTAGAGGTCGCTGCTGGCTGTGCGCTTGAGCATGTCGACTTCCAGCTGCGAGAGCAGATCCATTGAGCCGAGTGGGCTGATATGGGTAATCAAATGAACTCCTTTACACCCGCCTGGGTGCGTGTTGGCACTGCAACGGCAGTGACGAAAATCCCTGGTCGGCAACCCGCAGATTGCCGCCTGCACCAGAGTAGCCTTGTCGGCCCGCACAGCTCAAGCGGAACTGCGCTTACGGCATCCAGCCTGAGAGAAGTCTCGCAAACTACTGACGGACCAGCCGCGAAAAACCGGGCGAGAAGGGCACATTGGTGCGCCACGGGTTAATATCCAGCCCGCCACGTCGGGTATAGCGCGCATAGACCGTCAGCGCTTCCGGATGGCAGAAACGCATCACATCATTAAAGATGCGTTCAACACACTGCTCGTGAAATTCGTTGTGCTGGCGGAATGAGACCAGATAGCGAAGCAGTGCTTCACGCGCGATACGCGGGCCTTTGTAACGGATCATCACCGAACCCCAGTCAGGCTGATTGGTAATCAGGCAGTTTGACTTGAGGAGGTGGCTGACCAGCGTCTCGTCAACAATCTCGCTGCCGGTGGCATCCGCCAGATAATCAGCATTGAAGCGGTAATCCTCGATGGTGATATCCTGCTCATCAATGCAGCTCCCTTCAAAATGACCGATGGGCTGACCTTCTATTTCATTGAGCCGGAACAGCGCGACCCGCACGTCACCTTCTGCACAGGCACTCAGATCCCGCTCCAGTGTCTGACGGACCTCGCCCCAGTCAGCAAAGCGTGTTTGATTGAAGCTGTTCAGGTAGAGCTTGAAGCTTTTCGACTCGATAAGATTGCGGCTCTGTGCATCCAGCATCACTTCGCCAATGGCAACCTGTGGCAGACCTTTGCTGTTGAGCCACGAGAGTTCATACAGAGTCCAGATATCGCTGCCGGTAAAGGGCAGACTGTCGGGAAACAGGCCAAGCGGTTCACGGTTCAGGCTGCGCGGTACCGCCTGTAGTAAGCTGTTGTCATATTGATCGTGATAGGCTGTGGGTTTGCCCAGCGTCAGGTTACTGAGCGCCTGATCCTGTTCGTGAGTAGTCATTGCGGTTACCACCAAAATTAATCAAAGTGGCTAAGTGTAACCTATCAGAAGTGAGAATATGAATGATGCAGCAAACTGCCGCCGCGTTGCGTGACTTTACCATTCGATACTGCCAGCACTGGCTTCAGCAGACCGGGCATGCGCCGGCCAGCAGCGATCTCTATGGCGTCCCTTCGCCCTGCGCACTTGAAGATCGCGAGCAGCGGGTCGTCTGGCAGCCGCAGCCGTTTAGTCTGCCACCGACGCTGGATGCGGTTGAGCGGGCGGTCGACATCCAGCTTCAGCCGCCGATCACGGAGTTCTATAGCACGCAGTTTGCCGGCGATATGCAGGCCCGTTTTGGTGAGAATCAGCTGACCCTTTTGCAGGTGTGGAGTGAAGAGGATTTCCTGCGGTTACAGGAGAATCTGATTGGGCATCTGGTGATGCAGCGCCGCCTCAGACAGTCGCCTACGCTATTCATTGCCACCACCGACTCAGAGGAGGAGATCATCTCCCTGTCTAATCTCAGCGGCGAAGTGATTCTGGAACAGCCTGGTCGTAAACAGCGCGTGGTACTGGCAAAAAGTCTTGAAATATTTCTTAAGTCATTACAACCGGTTATCATATGAATTGCAGTGATTTGCCGCCTGGCTTGTGAGAGATCTCTTACATATACTGTGAGAGATCGCCATATAACAGTTGAGACATCCGGAAGGCCGTGATGTAAAAATATTGTGAATCATCAACTTAATGGCGTTAATCTGAATTTGTGCAGCACATTTCGTAAAGTTTCGCTGCAGGTACCTTGTGCACGTAACGAGTTCTGTCAAAATGTTTCCCACTGCAGGATGCTCAGGAAACAGATATCGTCAGGATGATGATAAGCCATGAGGCAGGAACGTAACGGAGCTTACGGCACACGGAAGGTTTCAGGATGAAACAGGATCGCTCAGGAGTGAGTAAGGGACACCTCCAGGATGGAGAATGAGAACCCCCTCAGAAGAGGTGGTGGGCCAGGATGCTAAGGATACATCAGGATGATGCGCGACAGGAGTTCGCACTGGACAAGTTGTCATGGACGAGCAGGGAGCAAAAACGTAGCAGGATGGCTGCAAACGAACCGGGAGCACTGTTTATACAGTGCTCCCTTTTTTTGTGCCTGTGCCAACAAGTGATATGCTTGCCGCCCAATTTTGACTGCTTGCCGGAGGTGGCGCATGACGCCTGAACAATTGATTACGCAACGGCTTGAGCAACTGGAAGCGGTGATGCGTGAGCACCATCTCTGGCAGAGTACCCCTCCGGCCAGAGACGCGCTCGAGAGCCGTGAACCCTTTTGCCTGGATACGCTGGAGCCGCTCCAGTGGCTCCAGTGGGTGCTGGTCCCGCGGATGCATGCCCTGATTGCGGCTCAGCATCCGTTACCGCAAAATTTTGCGGTTGCACCCTACTACGAGGTGGCGATGGTGCCTGACCAGCCCGGTATTGCGCCGCTGCTGCTGACCCTGCGTCAGCTTGACGCGTTGATCAAGGATGCAGCCAACTGATGCTGGAGATACTCTATCAGGATGAGTGGCTGGTTGCCGTCAACAAACCCAGCGGCTGGCTGGTTCACCGCAGCTGGCTGGATCGCCATGAAACCGTGTTTGTGATGCAGACCGTTCGCGATCAGATTGGACAGCATGTGTTTACCGCACATCGTCTGGACAAACCCACCTCTGGCGTACTGCTGATGGGGCTTTCAAGCGAAGTCGGTCGTCTGATTTCCCTGCAGTTCGAACAGCATCAGATGCAGAAAACCTATCATGCTGTCGTACGCGGCTGGCTGGAGAGTAGCGGAACGCTCGATTATCCGCTGGTGGAAGAGCTGGATAAAATTGCTGACAGGCACGCCACTGAAGCGCGCATCGCACAGCCCGCCGTCACCGATTATCAGTCACTGGCGACGGTCGAGATGCCGGTTGGCATTGGCCGCTATCCCACTTCGCGTTACAGCCTGGTCGAAATGGCACCTAAAACCGGCCGCAAACATCAGCTGCGTCGTCATATGTCGCACCTGCGTCATCCGATTATTGGCGATTCGGCGCACGGTGATCTACGCCAGAACCGGGGGGCTGCTGAACACTTTGGCGCTAACCGGCTGATGCTGCACGCCAGCAGCCTGGCACTCACCCATCCGGTGACCGGTGAACCTTTACTGATCCGCGCCGGGCTGGATGGCGTCTGGCAGAACGTGATGAACCAGTTTGGCTGGCAGGATCGCATTCCTGAGGTGCCGCGGGTTGAGTTTAACGCAGCGCCAGGACAGGATAACGTTTCAGAATAAGGGAGAAAGCAGATGGCAAAGATTGGCATTTTTGTGGGGACGGTATACGGCAATGCGCTGATGGTAGCGGAAGAAGCGGAGCCCCTTCTGCAGCAGCAGGGTCACAGCGTCACCGTGTTTGACGATCCGACGCTGGCAGACTGGCAGAACTATGAAAGCGACGTGGCGTTAATTGTCACCTCAACCACCGGACAGGGCGATTTTCCCGACACGATTTCAGGCCTGTTCCATGCGGTTAAAGATAAGCTGGGTCATCAGCCCGCGCTGCGCTACGGCGTGATTGCGCTGGGTGACAGCAGTTATGACCATTTTTGTGGCGCGGGTAAAACTTTCGATGCGCTGCTGCAGGAGCAGGGCGCACAGCGGGTCGGTGAGGTGTTACTGGTTGATGCCACTGAAAATCCAGAACCGGAAGCGGTGACCTCTCCGTGGGTTGAAGCCTGGGGCGCGCAGCTCTGATGGCAACGCCAGGCTTATCGCAGCATAAGGATAAGCCTGGCGTGTGATATCAGGTCACCGGTGCCGGGTTAAACACCGCCAGCTGATTACGGATGCCCCAGCGATCGGACCAGGTCTGCTTCCTGCCACTGGCAATATCCAGAATCAACTCAAACAACCGCCAGCCCACCTGCTCAATACTCTCTTCACCGGTCGCAATCGTCCCGGCATTAATATCCATCAGATCGTGCCAGCGCTCTGCCAGCGCGTTGCGCGTTGCCATCTTGATGACCGGAATCGCAGCCAGACCGTAAGGCGTTCCGCGGCCGGTAGTAAACACCTGCAGCGTGATACCGGATGCCAGTTGCTGCGTACCGCAGACAAAATCGCTGGCAGGCGTCGCCGCGTAGATCAGGCCACGTCGCGTAGGCCGCTGACCGGGCGAGAGCACTTCAACAATGGCGCTGCGCCCCGATTTGGCGATCGATCCCAGCGCTTTCTCCACCACGTTCGCCAGTCCGCCTTTTTTGTTGCCCGGCGACGGATTCGCGCTGCGATCGGTCTGGCCCTGGTCGAGGTAGTTGTCATACCAGGCCATCTCCTCCAGTAAGCGCTTACCGACTTCCTGATTAATTACCCGCGGCGTTAGCAGGTGAATCGCATCGCGTACTTCAGTGACTTCCGAAAACATCACGGTTGCTCCGCAGCGCACCAGCAGATCAGAGGCAAAGCCCACCGCCGGATTTGCCGTTACGCCCGAGAACGCATCGCTGCCACCGCACTGCATGCCGATAATCAGTTCTGCAGCAGAACAGGTTTCGCGCTGGCGCTGATTGAGCCGCTGGAGATGACGCTCCGCTACCTGCAGAATCTCATTCACCATTGCCCCAAAACCCACCAGCTTTTCATCCTGCAGGCGCACGATGTCATGATCGTCCAGCGAAATCGCCTGCGCGTCGGGCGTGCCGGTCAGCAGACGCTCCGGCTGTAACTTCTCACAGCCCAGGCTGACGATCATGACTTCGCCACCGAAATTGGCATTCAGCGCCAGGTTATGAATGGTGCGAATCGGCACGACCGCCGCGGGTGCATTAATCGCCACGCCGCAACCATAAAGGTGGTTGAGCGCGACCACGCCATCCACATTCGGATAGCGTGGCAGTAAATCCCGTTCAATGATCTGTACGACATGATCCACCACACCGGCCACACAGTGGACGCTGGTGGTGATGCCGAGCAGGTTACGCGTGCCGACGCTGCCATCCGCATTGCGATAACCTTCAAAGGTATAGCCTTCCAGCGGCGGCAATTCAGGCGGAACCTGTGTGGCTAACGGCAGACTCGCCAGCGGAGGCGCTTCCGGCAGTGCGACCAGCGACTCATCAATCCAGCTGCCCTGGGCAATATCCCGTAAGGCATAGCCGATGACTTCACCGTAACGCACGATCTCTGCGCCCTGGTTAATCGTGCGCAGCGCGACTTTGTGACCCTGTGGCACATGCTCTGTGAGTGTCAGACCATCCGCAAACTGCGTGCCAGCCGGCAGACCCTGGCTGTTAACTACAATCGCCACATTGTCGTGCTCATGAACTTTGATATAGAGCGGTTGTTCATCTGATTTGGGGTACATCGCTCACCTTCCCGTCTGTCGTGCCGTACTTGTGCGGCACGCTGTAATGTTCTGACCTGTCACACGTTTGTTTGCCATCTTCAGTATAGGGAGGTTGCATGAGGGGCGCATTGTGCAAATGACCACCATTGAGACAATTCACCTTATCGATTTGAGGCGATTATCCAGAAGCAAGTGAAGAACCTCACAAACAGCGGGGGAAAACGTTACCTGAGGCGGTTTTTACTCAGTTATTTGCCGCTTTCGTGAGCCATCCCGCAGGGTTTTGTGCATCCGCCACACAATCACTTCTGCACGGGTGATATTCCAGGGCGATGTTCCAATGTGCTCGCTTCAGGCTGTTCTTATACTGGATTCCGTTAGCCAAAGTCAGGTTATCTGTCACGACGTATTACTCATCCGCAGAGATCGCAGAAGCGCATTGGCTGCCACCTCGCAGATGGATAAATAAAGGTTTGCCAGAACAACAAGATCGCCGTGTTTAACCCAACTTCTCTCTGATACCCAACGCGATGTGTATGCAGTCAGAGCGAATGTAGCTCACGCTATATTTCAGGAGTGCATCATGAATAGTTTCAGCCAGACCGCGGAAACGGTGCAGAAGCGCACCAATGCCCGCTACTGGATTGTGGTGATGTTATTTATCGTCACCTCATTCAACTACGGTGACCGCGCAACCATCTCGATTGCCGGTTCCGCGATGTCCAAAGATATCGGCCTCGATTCGGTCGGACTTGGCTATATCTTCTCTGCCTTCTCATGGGCGTACGTTATTGGCCAGATTCCGGGCGGCTGGCTGCTTGACCGCTTCGGCTCTAAACGCGTCTATTTCTGGAGCATCTTTACCTGGTCGCTGTTTACGCTGCTGCAGGGCTTCGTGGATATCTTCAGCGGCTTCGGCATCATCATGTCGCTGTTTATTCTGCGTTTTTTGGTGGGGCTGGCTGAAGCGCCTTCCTTCCCCGGCAACAGCCGGATTGTAGCCGCCTGGTTCCCGGCGCAGGAGCGCGGCACGGCGGTGGCGATCTTCAACTCCGCGCAATACTTCGCCACCGTCATCTTTGCACCCATCATGGGCTGGCTGGTCTCTGAAGTGGGCTGGGCGCACGTATTCTGGTTCATGGGCGGCCTGGGCATTATCCTCAGCTTTATCTGGCTGAAAGTGATCCACGATCCCACCGACCACCCCGGCGTGAACAAAGCTGAACTGGAATACATGGAACAGGGCGGTGCGCTGATTAACATGGATGTTAAAAAGGATAACCGTAAGGTGAGCTGGAGCGAAAAGTGGTTCCAGATCAGGCAGCTGCTGACGTCACGCATGATGCTGGGTATCTACCTCGGTCAGTACTGTGTTAACGCCTTAACCTATTTTTTCATCACCTGGTTCCCGGTTTATCTGGTGCAGGCACGCGGCATGTCGATTCTCAAAGCGGGCTTTATCGCCTCGATTCCGGCAGTGTGCGGTTTCCTCGGCGGCGTTCTGGGCGGAGTCATCTCCGACTGGCTGATGCGTAAAACCGGCTCGCTGAATATTGCGCGTAAAACGCCAATCGTGCTCGGCATGCTGCTCTCTATTTCGATGGTGATGTGCAACTACACCGAGACCGAATGGGTGGTGGTGTTCTTTATGGCACTGGCGTTCTTTGGTAAAGGCATTGGTGCGCTGGGCTGGGCGGTGATGGCAGATACCGCGCCGAAAGAGATCAGCGGCCTCAGCGGCGGCCTGTTTAACATGTTCGGTAACGTCTCCGGCATCGTGACCCCAATTGCTATCGGCTACATCATCGCCACCAGTGGTTCCTTTGAAGGTGCACTGATCTATGTCGGCATTCATGCCTTTGTTGCGGCATTCAGCTTCCTGGTCATTGCCGGCGATATCAAACGTGTCGAACTGAAATCCTGGCACGGTAAGGACGCATCATGAATACGCAAAGTTCGCCGGTAATCACGGAGATGCGGGTTATCCCGATCGCCGGTTACGACAGCATGCTGCTTAATATTGGCGGTGCCCACAACGCCTGTTTTACCCGCAACATTGTGGTCCTCACCGACAGCGCCGGCCATACCGGCGTGGGTGAGGCGCCCGGCGGTGACACCATCTATCAGACGCTGGTGGAGGCGATTCCGCAGGTGAAAGGCCAGCAAATTGCCCGCATGAACCGTCTGGTGCAGCAGGTACACAAGGGGAATCAGTCGGCTGACTTCACCACCTTTGGCAAGGGTGCCTGGACCTTTGAGCTGCGGGTCAATGCGGTGGCCGCGCTGGAAGCGGCGCTGCTCGATCTGCTGGGACAGTGTCTGGGCGTCCCTGTGGCTGAACTGCTGGGGCCGGGCAAACAGCGTGATGAAGTCACGGTGCTGGGCTATCTGTTCTATCTCGGCGATCGGCGCAAAACCGATCTGCCCTATCTCACTGGTGAGCAGGCCAGTCACGACTGGTATCACCTGCGCCATCAGGAAGCGCTGACCAGCGATGCCGTGGTGCGGCTGGCTGAGGCGGCACAGGATAAGTACGGCTTTAAAGATTTCAAGCTTAAAGGCGGGGTACTGCCGGGCGAGCAGGAGATTGCCACGGCGGCGGCGCTCAAGCAGCGCTTTCCCGACGCCCGCATCACAGTTGACCCCAACGGTGCCTGGCTGCTGGATGAGGCGATTGCGCTGTGTAAAGGGATGCAGGATGTGCTGAGCTACGCCGAAGATCCCTGTGGCGCGGAGCAGGGCTATTCAGGGCGTGAAGTCATGGCCGAGTTCCGGCGCGCCACCGGCCTGCCGGTCGCCACCAATATGATCGCTACCAACTGGCGCGAGATGAACCACGCGGTGATGCTGAATGCGGTCGATATTCCGCTGGCGGATCCGCACTTCTGGACGCTGAGCGGTGCCGTGCGTGTCGCCCAGCTGTGCGATGAGTGGGGTCTCACCTGGGGTTGCCACTCCAATAATCACTTCGATATTTCCCTGGCGATGTTCACCCATGTGGGTGCGGCGGCGCCGGGCAATCCCACCGCGATTGATACCCACTGGATCTGGCAGGAGGGCGATCAGCGCCTGACGAAAAATCCGCTGCAAATCCGCAACGGAAAAATTGCCGTACCGGATGCACCGGGTCTGGGCATTGAGCTCGACTGGGACCAGGTAAACAAAGCCAATCAGCTTTATCAGTCACTGCCCGCCGGGGCTCGTAATGACGCGACGGCGATGCAGTATCTGATCCCCGGCTGGACTTTTGACCGCAAGCGCCCGGCATTTGGCCGGGAAACAGCATAAGGAGCAGGAGATGAGTTCAACACCGAAAGTGACCGCCATGCAGGTTATTCCGGTCGCAGGCTATGACAGCATGCTGCTGAACCTCAGCGGCGCTCACTCGCCATTCTTTACCCGCAACATTGTGATTATCAAAGATAACGCCGGACATACCGGTGTCGGTGAAATCCCGGGCGGCGAGAAAATCCGTCAGACGCTGGAAGATGCCGCCTCGCTGGTGATCGGCAAAACGCTGGGCGAGTACAAAAATACCCTCAGCCTGGTGCGCAGTACTTTTGCCGATCGCGATGCGAGTGGACGCGGCAACCAGACCTTTGATCTGCGTACTACGATTCATGTGGTGACCGGCATCGAAGCGGCGCTGCTTGATTTGCTGGGTCAGCACATGGACGTCAACGTTGCCTCGCTGCTGGGTGACGGGCAACAGCGTGACCGTGTTGAGATGCTCGGTTACCTGTTCTACATCGGCGACCGCACTAAAACCTCGCTCTCTTATCAGAATCAGCAAGACGATCCGTGCGACTGGTATCGCCTGCGCCACGAAGAGGCGCTGACTCCGGATGCGGTAGTGCGTCTGGCGGAAGCGGCCTATGAGAAATATGGTTTTAACGACTTCAAACTCAAAGGTGGCGTGCTGCGCGGCGGTGAAGAGGCCGAAGCGGTTACGGCGCTGGCAAAACGTTTTCCTGAAGCTCGCATTACCCTCGATCCCAACGGGGCCTGGTCGCTCAACGAGGCGATCATGCTCGGCAAACAGCTCAAAGATGTGCTGGCCTACGCAGAAGATCCCTGTGGCGCAGAGCAGGGCTACTCAGGGCGTGAAGTGATGGCGGAGTTTCGCCGTGCGACCGGCATGCCCACCGCCACCAATATGATCGCCACCGACTGGCGGCAGATGGGGCATACCCTGTCGCTTCAGTCGGTGGACATTCCGCTGGCTGACCCGCACTTCTGGACCATGCAGGGCTCGGTGCGGGTGGCGCAGATGTGTCACGACTTTGGCCTGACGTGGGGCTCGCACTCCAATAACCACTTCGACATTTCGCTGGCCATGTTTACCCACGTTGCCGCCGCCGCACCGGGCGCGATCACCGCCATTGACACCCACTGGATCTGGCAGGAAGGCAATCAGCGCCTGACCAAAGAGCCGTTCCAGGTTAAAGGCGGCATGGTGCAGGTGCCGCAGAAGCCGGGTCTTGGCGTAGAGCTGGATATGGATCAGGTGATGCAGGCCAATGCGCTCTATCAGAAGCAGGGGCTGGGTGCGCGTGACGATGCTGAAGCGATGCAATTTTTAGTACCGGGATGGACTTTCGACAATAAACGCCCGTGCCTGGTACGTTAACCTTTCTGGCTCCCGCCGCGGAGCCACCGTCACAGGAGTTCAACCATGAGTAATGCAGCCTGGCCCAATGGATTTCGTCGTCGCCTGTTAGCGGGCGACACCCTGATTGGCAGCTGGTGTGCGCTGGCCAGCCCGATCTCAACTGAAATCCTGGGGCTGGCCGGTTTCGACTGGCTGGTACTGGATGGCGAACACGCGCCCAACGACATCACGACCTTTGTGCCGCAGCTGATGGCGCTGAAAGGCAGTCACAGCGCCCCCGTGGTGCGCCCGCCCTGCAACGAGCCGGTGATCATTAAGCGTCTGCTGGATATCGGCTTTAACAATTTTCTGGTGCCGTTTGTCGAAACCGAAGAGGAAGCCCTCCGTGCCGTGGCCTCTACCCGCTATCCGCCCGCCGGGATTCGCGGTGTCTCGGTGTCCCACCGCAGCAACATGTACGGCACGTTGCCGGATTACAACAGCACCATTAATGACAACATCACGGTGCTGGTTCAGATCGAAACCCAGCAGGCGGTCGACAACATTGACGCCATCGCGGCGGTGGATGGCGTCGACGGTATTTTCGTCGGGCCGGGCGATCTCTCCGCTGCGCTGGGCTATCTCGGTCAGCCTGCACATCCTGAAGTGCTGAAAGTGATTAAACACATTTTTGAACGTGCCAAAGCGGCCGGTAAGCCGAGCGGCATCCTGGCACCGGTGGAAGCGGACGCGCGTCGCTATCTGGAGTGGGGAGCCACCTTTGTGGCCGTCGGCAGCGATGTCGGAATGTTCCGCAACGCCTCGCAGGCGTTATGCGAAAAATTTAAGCGCTAATCGATCAAGGAGAAACGCAATGAAAATTGGATTTATTGGCCTGGGCATTATGGGCAAACCCATGAGTAAAAATCTGGTGAAAGCCGGTTATTCGCTGGTGGTACGCGATCACAACGCCGAAAACGAAGCGGAACTGACGGAACTGGGCGCGACCGTGGCGAAATCGCCCAAAGAGGTGGCTGAACAGTGCGACGTGGTGATTACCATGGTGCCTAACTCGCCGCAGGTGATCGAGGTCTGCCTGGGTAAAAATGGCATTGTCGAAGGGGCGAAACCGGGCCTGGTGGTGATCGACATGAGTTCGATTGCGCCGCTGGCGAGCCGTGAGGTCCACGATGCGCTGGCAGAAAAAGGCATCAAAATGCTGGATGCGCCGGTCAGCGGCGGCGAACCTAAAGCGATTGAAGGCACGCTTTCTGTGATGGTTGGCGGCGATAAAGCCGTGTTCGATGCCTGCTACGACATCATGAAATCAATGGCGGGATCGGTCGTGCATACTGGCGACATCGGTGCAGGTAACGTCACCAAGCTGGCAAACCAGGTGATTGTGGCGCTGAACATTGCGGCTATGTCCGAGGCGCTGTCGCTGGCGACTAAAGCGGGGGTGAATCCGGATCTGGTTTATCAGGCGATTCGCGGTGGCCTGGCGGGCAGCACGGTGCTTGATGCCAAAGCGCCGATGGTGATGGACCGCAACTTCAAACCGGGCTTTCGTATCGATCTGCATATCAAAGATCTGGCGAACGCGCTGGATACCTCGCACAGCATCGGCGCGCATCTGCCGCTGACGGCGGCGGTGATGGAGATGATGCAGGCGCTGCGCAACGATGGTCAGGGTACCGCCGACCACAGTGCGCTGGCCTGCTATTATGAGAAGTTAGCGAAGGTTGAAATCGCCCGCTAAAACCCGGTACCGGTTTTCTGAAACCGGACGGGTTAAGAGCCGTTTCAATTACTCAACTGCGCTCGGATTGCCTATGAAAATCGTAATCGCACCGGATTCATATAAAGAGAGTTTATCCGCCCTGGATGTGGCATCGGCGATTGAAGCGGGTTTCCGTGACATTTTTCCCGATGCGCATTACGTGAAAATACCGGTCGCCGACGGTGGCGAAGGCACGGTAGAAGCGATGGTGGCGGCGACGAAGGGAAAGATCGTCAGGCTGAAGGTGACAGGTCCGTTAGGCACGCAGGTTGATGCCTTTTATGGTCTGTCGGGAGATGAACGTACCGCCTATATCGAAATGGCGGCGGCCAGCGGACTGGAGCGGGTGCCCGCTTCACAGCGTGACCCGCTGATAACGACGTCGTTTGGCACCGGCGAGTTGATCAGGAATGCACTGGATAAAGGCGTTGCTCACATCATTATTGGTATCGGCGGTAGCGCCACTAACGATGGCGGTGCCGGGATGATGCAGGCGCTGGGTGCCCGATTGCTCGACGCCCAGGGCAACGAGATTGGTCACGGTGGCGGCGCGCTCTCTGACCTCGCCAGCATTGATATTGACGCGCTGGATGCCCGCATCCATCAGTGCCGCATCGAAGTGGCCTGTGATGTGACTAACCCGCTGACCGGCAAAGAGGGCGCATCGGCCATTTTCGGTCCGCAGAAAGGGGCGACCCCGGCGCTGGTGCAGCAGCTCGATCAGGCGCTGGCCCATTACGCCGCGATTATTCACCGCGATCTCGATATCGATGTGCTGCATATTCCCGGCGGTGGTGCAGCGGGCGGGATGGGTGCGGCGCTGCACGCCTTCTGTCAGGCGGAGCTGCGGCGCGGCATTGAGATTGTTACTGAGGCGCTGGGGCTGGCTGAAGAGGTCAAAGATGCGGATCTGGTGATTACCGGTGAAGGGCGTATCGACAGCCAGAGTATTAATGGCAAGGTGCCGATTGGGGTCGCCAGCGTGGCAAAGCGCTTTAACAAGCCGGTGATTGGCATCGCCGGAAGCCTGACGGCGGATGTCGGCGTGGTGCATCAGCACGGGATTGATGCGGTATTCAGCGTGCTCTACAGCATCTGTACGCTGGATGAGGCACTCGCGAATGCCGGGAAAAATGTTGAGATGACGGCGCGTAACGTGGCCGCGACGCTGAAACTGGCCGGATTTCACTGACCGTCAGGACTATCCGGCCAGGCAATGCGGGCACGATGATGCGGGTGGACAGGCACAGTTTTACGGCGTCAGTCCTTTACTTCGGCGGCAGGTACGTCAGCGGAAGCAAAAGCACCTGCCGGTTAGTGTTTGCGCGTATAGCGGGCGTGGCAGCAGGCCGGTCAGACTTCCCCGACCCCTAACAGACGTCGGGCTTCTCTGGCGACGTTCTCCATCTCATCCTGCAGCTCCAGCAGTTCCGGCTCCAGCGCGTCGATATCGCTGGCCTCCAGCAGCCCCTGTTCCAGCTGATGACAAAGTTGCTTCATGCGCGGCACGCCGCTGTAGCTGGCACTGCCGTGCAGCTTGTGAATAATTTCACGCAGGGCGTTGACCTCATTGGTCGCCATAAACTGCGCCATCTTCGCATGCACTTCCGGTAAAAACTCCAGCAGCATTCGTAGCAGATCGCGCGCCAGCTCGGGTTTGTTAGCCGCCTGTCGCAGCGCCAGCTGCCAGTCCAGCGTCGGTAATATTGGCTGCAGTTCCGGCAGGGAGACCACCGGCGGCGGCGTATAGCGCGCCAGTAGCTGTCTCAGCTTGCTCTCATCAATCGGCTTGGCAAGATAGTCATTCATACCCGCCTTGATCAGCTGTTCACGCTCACCATCAATCGCATGTGCGGTCACCGCCGCAATCGGTGTATTTGCGTGATGCGGTAATCCCCGGATAATTTCGCTGGCGCGAATGCCATCAATCTCAGGCATCTGAATATCCATCAGAATCACATCCAGCGACTGCTGACGCGCTTCGCGGATGGCGTGTTCGGCGCTGCTGCACAGCAGAATGTTCTGCACCTGCTCCTCCAGCAGCGCGCCAATCAGCTTGAGGTTGGCGGGATTATCATCCACCGCCATCACCGTCAGCGGCAGACGCGGTGACAGCGGCAGTTCGCTGACCTGGCGGGTATGGATATCCAGTAACATCGGCAGAATTCGCGTCAGAGAGATCGGTTTAGCGATGCAGCCGTCAATGCCGCGTACCTTTAGTTCATCAGCCAGCAACATCATCGGGCTGGGGAGCGCCATCAGTACGTTGTCTGCGCGATCCAGCAGCCCATTGATCAGGTGCTCATTGAGCAGTTCAGGCTGGCTGATACTGACCGGCATCGCCATCAGCAGCAGCGGATAGTGAGACGCTTTCAATCCCTCCAGCGTTTCGCTGTAGTCGATCTGCAATGGGGTAGCGCTCAGCATTTCCAGCGCGGCGCTGGCAACGTTAGCATCCGCTTCCACATAGGCAATGCGCGCATGGGACAGCGCATCCAGCACGCGGGGCATGCCGGGCGCATTGGGATTGAGATCCAGCTGCAGGCGAATCATAAAGATAGAACCCTGATCCGGCTGGCTGCTGAAGGTGATTTCACCCCCCATCTCCCGCACCAGCTTCTGGGTGATAACCAGCCCCAGCCCGGTGCCGCCATGACGCCGCGAAATGCTGGCGTCAGCCTGACGGAACGCCTGGAACAGCTGTGTCTGCTGCTGCTCAGAGATGCCGATGCCGCTATCCTCAACCTGAATCTCCAGCTCGACGCGTGACTGGGTAATCACCCGCTGTCCGACGCGCAGGCCGATGTAACCCTGCCCGGTAAACTTAATGGCGTTACCAATCAGGTTGATCAGAATCTGTTGCAGGCGCAGCGCATCGCCAATCACGTTATCCGGCACGCTACTGTCACACACCACCGTCAGCTCCAGCCCCTTTTCATGCGCCGACGGCGCCAGCAGCACCAGGGTTTCATCCAGCGTGGCGCGCAGCGGGAAGGGGATCGCCTCCAGCATCAGCTTGCCCGCT